>Ga0209726_10000340_pt1 | contig 91266 bp, 102 predicted proteins | sample Subgrocontami54m_FD_187453 | JGI IMG/M metagenome (GOLD analysis project Ga0209726, IMG submission 187453) | Subsurface groundwater microbial communities from S. Glens Falls, New York, USA - GMW46 contaminated, 5.4 m (SPAdes) (version 3) | ecosystem: Environmental > Aquatic > Deep subsurface >...
ATACAGCATCTATGCTCCATAAAGGAGAAGGAATGCTAATTGGAAGTAGATCAAACTTTTTGTTTCTAGTACACAATGAATCAGTAGGATCTTCATTTACATCACCAAGACCATTTAGAGTCAATGCAGGAGCAGTGCATTGCTATACGCTTTCTCCAGATGGCACAACCAATTATCTTTCAGAAGTAGAGACAGGATCAGAAGTATTGATAATAAATTCAAAAGGCAAGGCAAGAAGAGCTACAGTTGGAAGATCAAAGATAGAACGACGCCCAATGTTGATGATCAAAGCATCAGTTGGTGGAGAAATAGGAGGGATAATTGCACAAGATGCAGAGACAATTCGTTTTGTAAAACCAAATGGACAACTAGTATCAGTTACACATCTAAAGAAAGGAGACACTGTAATGGTACATGCAAAATCTGCTACAGGAAGACATTTCGGGATGGAAGTATCAGATGAATATATTTTAGAAAAATGAAATACAAAACTTGTGTATCAATTGCAGAGAATTCATCACAAAAAATTAAAGAGAACATAAAAGAGGCGCTAAAAAAATCAGATTATGTAGAGATAAGATTTGATTTTTTAAAAACAGAACAAATACCCAAAACATTAGAAATTATCAAGAAAGATCTAAAAAAAATAGTGTGTACATTAAGACCTAAATCAGAAGGTGGAAAATTTGAAGGAAATGAAAAAGAACGAATGGCGATTTTAAAGTTAATAGCAACATATAATCCATTTTTATTAGATATTGAATTTAACACAATTAAAAAAAATAAAGAACTAGTAAGATATCTAAAATCAACAAAAACAAAACTACTCGTTTCATGGCACGATTTTAAAAAAACACCAAAATTTTCTGAATTAAAAAACATAATGAATCAAATGACCAAATTTTCGCATAATGTGAAAATTGTCACTACAGCCAAATCAATAGATGATTCAACTAGAGTACTTCAATTGTATAGTAAAAATGAAAAAAATAATTTAATTGCATTTGCGATGGGCAATAGTGGCAAAGTATCAAGAATTTTATGCCTATATTTGGGCAGCCCATATACGTACGTATCATTAGGAAAACCAGTGGCGCCAGGGCAATTCAGCATAGATGAAGTAAAGAAAATCATCGGCACAAAGTTAGGTTAAATACAAAATTACAAAATGTCAATTCCAATACAGGATTTTTATAAAATATATTTTGACATACACATACAATTAGTTGAGAGTTTAAATCAATCATAATAATTTAGAAAATATGTCAAAAACATTTGCAGTGATTGGAGATCCAATTGATCATTCATTATCTCCTAATATTCACAGTGCAGCTTTTAGAGAATTAAATTTAGATTGTTCCTATATTGCATATAGAATACCAAAAGGAGAATTAGAAGAAGGAGTGGAATCACTTAAAAAAATCAAAATAGACGGATTTAATGTTACAATTCCACATAAAGTTGAAATGATGAAATACTTGGATAAACTAGACGAATCCTGCAGCATCATAGGAGCTGTCAATACTGTTACAAACGATAACGGGATTTTGAAAGGATATAATACAGACATGGACGGATTTTTAGATCCATTTAAAAAAAGAAATTTGAGTGTAAAAGATTTGAAAGTTTTGTTATTAGGAGCGGGTGGCGCTGCAAGAGCTATTGTGGCAGGATTTACAAAAGAACATGCAAAAAGCATCACTATTGCAAATAGGACTTTGGAAAATGCAAACAACATGGCAAAATTTTCAAATAAAATTGGATTAAATGCAAATGCAGTAAAGTTAGAACAAGTTGCAGATACTGCAAAAAATTACGATGTAATTGTAAATGCAACATCAATTGGATTAAAAAATGAACCTAGTCCAATTTCATTGGATGGTATCAACTCTAAAACAATTGTATACGATATTGTATACATGCCCATAAACACAGATTTTTTAAAAAAAGCAAAAGAAAAAGGAGCAATTGTAATTTATGGTTATGAAATGCTACTTGGTCAAGCAACCAGAGCATTTGAGATATGGCATGGGATGGAAGCACCTTATAATGCCATGAAAAAAGCACTGTTAGGAGGAGTGTAATGGCAAAAGCAAAGGCTACAGTACACGGGGCAATATCATTGGTAAATGCAATTGCGACCCAAAAAGGTGCAACATTAGGCATTGAATTAAAGGTAGATGCAATAATTGAAACAAGTTCAGGAAGAGGAATTAGCATTCAATCAGAAAACAAGAATCTAAGCTCAAGGTTAATCAACAAGACAATAGAAAAAATCATTTCAAAAAAAGAACTAGAAGAAAATAAAATTGATGTTACTCTGAATTCAGAAATACCAACAGGATACGGACTGAAAAGCTCTAGTGCAATTTCATCAGCTGTTGCTCTGGCATGTTCTAAAATTTTTAGACCGAAATTAACAGATAAACAAATTTTACTTGCAGGAGTTGAGGCATCAATAGAATCCAAGGTGAGCATAACTGGTGCATATGATGATGCATGTTCATGTTATTATGGAGGATTCAATGTAACAGATAATTTTAAGAAAAATCGCATTAAATCAGAGAAAGCACCTGTAAATTTAATTGCAGTTATATTTATTCCAAAAAATAGAAAACGTGGAAATTTAAAAAATCTAAAAATTCTTTCTACAGTATTTGAAAACGCATGGGAATTAGCTAAAAAAGGAGACTATTGGAACGCAATGAATATGAATGGATTGGCAACAGCTGCAACATTGAATTCTGATCCAAAAATAATTATAAATTTACTGGAAAAAGGGGCATACGGAGCATCTGTTTCAGGAAATGGACCTTCAATTGCAGCAGTAACAAAAAAAGAAAACGAATCAAATATCAGAAAAGTGTTTTCAACATTAGAAGGAAATGTAATAGCGTCCAAAATTAATAATAAAAAGGCAGAAGTTTATGAATTGTAGAGTAGAAAAATCAAAAATATCAGGACACATCACATGTCCAGCAAATAAGAGTTATTCTCACAGAGCAATTTTTCTTGCATCGCTTGCAGGGAATGATAGTAAGATAGACAACGTATTATTTTCTGCAGATACGATTGCAACAATTGAAGCGTGTAGAAATTTTGGGGCAGAGATTGAAGAATCAAATACATCAATTATTGTCAAAAAACCCATAAAAACAGACAAAATCGTGCCTGAAATAGATGCAAAAAACTCGGGCACCACAATTAGAATTGCATCAGGTATTGCAAGTCTATTCACAAAAGAAATCACACTGACAGGAGACTCGAGCCTTCAAAAAAGACCAATGCAGTCATTATTAGATGCACTTGAAAGTATAGGAGCTAAATGTAGCTCAACAAACGGGATGCCTCCCATCAAAATAACTGGAAGAATTTCAGGCGGAGATGTTTCCATTCCGGGAAACTTTTCGAGTCAGTTTATTTCAGCATTGCTAATTTGTTCGCCATTAACAGAAAAAGGAATTAATTTAGTCATAGAGGGAAATTTAGTTTCAAAACCATATCTTGATGCAACTATTGCAACAATGAGAAATTTCGGAGTTACAGTACAAACATTAATTCCATACAAAAAATACAATATTGTACCTCAAGTATACAAACCATCCACATTTACAGTTCCAATAGATTTTTCAAGTCTAGCATTGCTTCTTTCAGCATCAGTATTAAATGGAGAAAATGTAGTAATTCATGGCAAAATTGGAAACTTGCCTCAAGGGGACGAAGTATTCATTGACATCTTAGAACAGTTGGGAGTAAAAGTTTCAATAAAAGATGATCAAATAACAGTTCAGTCACCAGAAAAACTTAATGGTGGACGATTTGATTTAAGCAATTCACCAGACTTGCTTCCACCACTGGCAATTCTAGCATTAAAAACAACTAATCCTATTGAAATAATAAATGTGAAACATGCAAGATTAAAAGAGACAGATAGAATTTCAATTTTAGCTAGAGAACTAGTCAAAATTGGAATAAGAATACAAGAAAAAGAAGATGGACTAATTTTAGAATCACCAAAGGAAACAAGAGGAGCAATATTGAATTCTGAAAATGATCATAGATTATTCATGGCATTTTGCATAGCAGGAATGTATGTAGGCAACTGCATTGTGACAGACCATGAATCAGTGGCAGTATCATATCCAGATTTTATCAGTGAGATGAATAAATTGGGTGCAAAAATTCTAGTCCAATAAAAAATCAATTTTAAAAAAATTAATTAAAAGAGGTAAAGAGGCGCGACCCTGTATAGGGTGAAAAGCATTCTCCTCACCCGCAACGCTTTTTGCGTAGATAACATGTATTTTTCGCAGGGCCGCGCAAATCATTTGTTAGAATTTGCACGTTTTTGCACGTATTGTATACGTTATCATAATATTTAAGAATTATTTATAATTATTACAAGTAATTTCAATAAAAAATGTAATTTTTAAACAAAGATAAAGATAACCAAAATAAAGAACAATCCATGAAATGTTTGTGTTTTATGAGGGATCATACAACCAAGACAAGAATTTTGAAGGCTAGTAGATGGGGGAGAATCAAGAAGGGGTATGTGAGAAATGAAGCATGCATGGTTTGATTGTGGATTATTGAGATTATTCAACTCTTACGCACGTGCATTGTATGACTGTTTTGAAAATTATATGGTGTTTTTATAACTAATAGTAGGTAAACTTCGTGAGTATGAATGTATTAACAATACCTATTTTATTATCAATATGTTTTGGCGTGCTGAGCTTTGGAAATGCTCTTGGACATGATGATTTTACTGATTATAATTATCAAAATCCAACAATGCATCACGACAATGAAGACAAAATCATAGATAGATTTTTGTCATGGAATATTGATGAGAGAAATGAAATCAAATTCTCTGATTCTCTTACTGTCAACCGAGACTCGGTAAATTCCATACATTTTAACTGAAAATCTGATTTTATGTCATTCAAGTCCCACAAAAATGGGGATATGTCAAAGATTTCAATATTAGTATTTGTTAAACCTTATTTTAATAATGCAAACAACATGACCGTAATTGAACAAGAGAATACATTTAGGCTTACATTAAATGATAATGGTGGTTATCATGCAGAATTCTCAATTTTTGATGGCAATCAATGGATTGACATCTCATCACCTGTCATTTTAAAGGAAAAATGGACACCCATATTTGCAGAGTATGATGGATTTTCAATCAAACTACTTGTCAATGATGTAAGCTTGGTGGAAAAACAACTCGATATTACAAGTCCCATTTTTGGCAGACATCCAAGTTTACTACATTCTGATCATGAAATTGTTTTGGGCGCCTCAAAATCAACAAGCGGTTTTTCTAATTTTTACTCAGGGGATATTGATGAAGTACAATTTTATACAAACAACACATCTGAGTATTCCTTTGGTGGAACGCTAGATACATTTGAAAATGCATTTGTGCAGTTATCTGATCAGACAGCAATAGAACCAGTAAATCAGACAGCAATAGAACCAGTAAATCAGACATCTATGGTGCCTATGGAAATTTCTCCCCAAATTATTGAAGATTTCAAACTAGATAATGCCTACAATGTTGAGATCTTGGGAGATATAAAGTCTGAAAACAAATCAGAAATTATTTTTGATGGAGGTCAAATAATAGAAAATAATGGAGATTCTACCAAAGAATTACTACATTTTACAATTTCTACATGGGTAAAGCCTGACTATGATAAAGGCTCTGATGACTTTACAATTATCAGCAAAGAAAAAACATTTGCATTGGGAATTCATAATGTAATTCCGCCATCAAAAATTGCTTGGTTTACAGTTTTTGATGAAATAAAATGGAATACAGTGATCTCGTCAACAGAGATTAGTGAAGAATGGACAAATATTGTAGCAACATATGACGGCTCTCTAATTAGATTGTATGTTAATGGCAATTTAGAAGATACACTTGATATTAGTATTCCTTACTTTACTATTTATGGAAAGTTTCTTGAAATTCCCCGAGGTTCATTAGAATCTGATTCTGAGTTGACAATAGGCGGCACCCACATACACACAATTCATACGCATAATGTAAGCGATCTCTACTCTGGGAAGATCAATCAGATAGTATTGCTAGATTCAACTTTGACTGATGAACAAATATCTACCGAATATGTAAAAGATCTATCGCAATATCAGTCACTTGACAAAGAGCTAAGCATAGAAGAATTAACAGAAATAATCAGACAAGAACAAAACCAGACAACGCCAGAGCTACCACTAAACCCGACTACACCATTACCAACCAACCCTACCGTAACCCAACTAGACCTTATTCATGAAACAATTGAGCTTGACAAGCCAGTTACATGGACACAGACTATCAACTTATCAAACGCTACAGATACCATTACAATTGAGATTCCTCAAGACGCAGAAATCACACAAGTTACAACTGCAGAACAACAAAATGAGGAGATAATATACAAAGCAGATCAAATAGTTTCTGACAACACACAATCCAAATATCCAGAAATAAAATCCAATGGTATTACGTACAATGAAGACATACCATCACAAATCAACAGTCTTAGAATAGAAAACTCTACGGATTCATATCTGAATACCTCTATTGTATCCCTCGATGAGATATCAGAACAAGTACAGCAAGGCAAACCAACCAAACTACTTGTCATAAATGACACAGCAGACCAGGTACAGCTCACATTTGAGACACCAGCACCATACAAGACAGAAGAAGACATCTCTACTGAAGAAAAATATGAAAAAACAGTAACTGTATCTCATGACTCTACCCTACACTACACCAATGTCAAATCATTTACAGATCTTCCCGAAGATCTTGTAAAGCACAATGTAGACTTTAAACTATATTGGATGGTTAACGGAGAAAAAACAGACGTCACTACAGATCCAAGATTCCAAGTAGAATTTGTAGATACTAATGAAAACGGCATAGATGATCAGATGCAGTGGATTGTACCACAAATGTCTGAGCAACAGTTTGTCATAGAGGCAGACATCAATATCATCAATGTCCAGTCATATCCCGTGGTTGGTGGAAACTGGGAAGTCAGGTTCACAACTTTAGGAACTGCAGATCTTGTGGTATCTGCAATAAATGGAACAACATTTGGAGATTCATCACCAGATGATCTCAAGTTTCTTTCAATAAAATGTGGCACTACTGAGATGCAATATCAGATTATTGGTAATTCCATTACAGTTCCAAACTATTCATGCAATGACATAGGATATGAAACATCACAGGTAATGACAAACGGTGTTCATAATCTGGAATTCAGATTTGGCAACGATGTTGGATATGCAAACAATTTAGCAATTACGGAGATAAGTCATTATTATACAGAAGAAACAACAAGACAGACAAGAACAAACACAGCATATGCAGATGTTTCAGCAAACACTGTAATTCCTTCTTCATTTTTTACAGCTGGAAACAAATACTTGATTGTTGCAACTGCAGTATTTGATGGCAGTGATGTTGCAAATAATGCTAGAATGAGAATGGTTCACGGTTCTACACCCACTGAATTTTCTGGTTCAGTTATGGCAAAAGAACCAATGGTTGCAACAACTGCACGTTATGAATACATGTACCAGACTGTATGGACAGCAGTAGCAAGTGAGAATGTAAGTGTACAATATTCCGCTCAAGCAGGTACTGTGGGGGCAGACTTTGTATCATTATATGCTATGAATTTATCTCAATTAACAGAGAATACAGATTGGTATTTTTCAGAAACCACAACTGATGCACAGCATACTACTACAATGGCTACAAAAACCAGTGTTTCATTTACACCTCCAGCAGGCTCAGACTGGTTGGTAATGGCAACAAACCACGTTTTGTTTGATTCCGTAGCTGACAATGCAGAATTTATAATAAATGCAGCTGGAACAGTTACTAGTACAACACCATTATTTGCAGAAGAGGGAGAAGATACAGGTAACGTTGATGAGAATGTTTGGACAATATCAAGAGTGTATGAAAATCTAGGTGCAGTTCTACAGACGTTTTCCGCACAAGTCAGAGATGATACTACTGGTATAAATAATTCCAATTATGCCAACGTATTTGCATTAAACCTTGAAAAGTTTAGAGTGCATAGTCAAGCATTTACTGATGCCACAACTGCAAATCTTTCAAATACTGATTATGCTACAAATGTTCAGACATTAGCAATACAACCAACACATACTGGAGATGTATTTGTTTTTGGAACACATGCTACAACTCAAACTGTTGTTGCACTCACTGAAGATGTTAAATCACGACTTCAGATAGACAATAGTGACACTCCTGCAGGTCAAACCACAGCATCGTACAACATCAACAGACCATCTGATGCAACCAACAGAATGCCAATATATCACATGACTGTTGAGAATCTTGGTACTACATCACATACTGTAAACTTGGATGCTTCAGCACAGAGTACATTTACAAGTCAGGTACAACATAGATCATTGATTGCCTTTAGCATGATGTTGGCAACGCAAGGATTTTCTGATGCATACACTGACACTCCAGCAATTGCAGACTCTGCTTCAGCAATCAAGACATACTCACTTTCAGCAACTGACACTCCAGCAATTGCAGACTCTGCTAACACAGCAAAATCATATTCTAGATCAGCTACTGACACCCCAACCATTGCAGACTCAGCCAATACCGCAAAATCATTTGTCATCTCAGCTACTGACACCCCAACCATTACAGACTCAGATACTACAGTCAAGGCACACTTCCTCTCAGTAACTAATACGCCAGTAATTACAGACTCGGTCACTGCAACCAAGACATACACCATCTCAGTAACTGACACTCCAGTAATTACAGACTCTGCCATTGTAGTTCAGTCATACCCTCTTTCTATAACTGACATCCCATCCATAATTGATTCAGCTGATTTAACCAAAACATTTGCACCTGAACCGGAACAAGCAATATCAGATAATTCAAATGGAAGAGGTAATGTTGGAGTGCACATACCGGGAGCAAGCATTAAGGGAATATCAAATACTCCTGGTTTTGAATTCCAATTGTCTTCCAAGTTGGAAATAGCAATGATCACTTATGACAAATGCGAACAAAACATTGTAAAAATATTTGTTGCATCTAATAGTGATTCTATTCCAACAGTACAACTAGTAGGTGCTTCCTCAACGATGATTCAAGCTAGACTAATTTCAGAATCCATTTCATCTGTTATTGAACCCCACATATTTGCATACGAATCTCCTCTTTTATCTAACACAGAATTAGTCATGGTTACTGCTCAAACTACTAGTCGAGGAATAAGCAATACTGTTGCTACTCTAGTTGATGTGACTCAATGCAAGCAGACATTAATGTTCCAAAAAGATATTCCAAATTTACCATCTCCAGATGAGTTAAGTTCTGTAGAGATTTTTGATCTCAAGATCAATTTAGATGATGATGCAAAGCGAGCATCACAGATGAGTAATGCATATGTAAGTGATCACGCATTGCTAGTTTCAGCCATTGTAAACAGTCCAAGTGATCTTAAACTGGCAGAGATTAGATTTGTGACATTGGACGGTCAGCAATACTCGCTTCTCAAGGAGGATATGACTATTACAAGCATAGGTTTACCAGATCTATATTCTGTATCTGGAGCAATTCCATATGATACAATGTCACCACCTGCAATAATTTATTGGGTTAGAGTGATGAATCAAGATGCAGTGATACATGACTCTGAAAAGTACACCATAGGTGTCAAACCTACAGAACCTATTTCTGCAAGTATGAAGATAAATGCAAAACAACACGGTATGTCTGGAACCACCATTTATCCATCGGTTTCATTTTACAACACAGGCTCAGAACCAATCTATGGCTATACCATGGTCTCAATTAATGATACCCCTATGTTTACATTCGAACCACAGCTCTATTTGCCTGGGGTAACTGAGATACCTCTATCTTGGCATATACCTCATGTCAACGAAGTCACAAGATATGACATTACATCAAAAACTTATGCGTATGACAAAATATTTGAAAACAATACCTCACTAGATGTATTTCCATCTACTAGAGTAATTCCTCTTGGCACAATTAACATCTCTACTCTAAAAGATCTTGATGGAAACAAAATGGCAAAACCATTCACGCTTTATTCTTCATTAGAAAACATCGGAGGCGATTATAGAGTAATAATGCCTGATGGTATATGTCTTATAGGAACTTTAGATAGTTGCCTAGTTAATGAAAACACATCTGAAACAAATAACGTATCTATTACTGTAAATGATAAAACATATCAGATTAGATATTCTGGAAACCAAAGCAACTTTGAGCGATTCTCTATAATGTCTGATGACTTGGCTGAAGGAAATTGGATAGTGCAAATTTATTCAGAAAAAGATGGCAAGATACTAGATTCTAGAGGAAAAATTAAAGTATCTTATCGTCTTTTGGAGTAAATAATGGTCTCGGGATTAATATCAACTAATTCCTGTTCCCATTTGTTTACTTGGGTGATGATATGAAAAAACTCACAATACCTGTTTTCATAATCTTGATTCTTGGCATAGTGCTATTCCCTAGCTTGATTTCTGCACAACCAAATGAAATGCCAGAATGGGTGTCCCAAGTCATTCAACACTGGTCAAATGGAAACATCAATGATGTTGAATTCTTTTATGCTATGGATTTTCTTGCAAATAACAACATAATTACAAAATCTTCATTTAAGAATCAACTAGCTAAAATACAAAAAACTAGCGATACAGGAGATACACTTGTGCATTCCAAGAACTATAAGGTTTTTGTTGATTCTTTTCCAAAAGGTTCTGAACTAGATTATTCTGTAATTGACGATGCCGTATCATTCTGGAAAAAAAATAATGTTAACTTTATTCTAGTTGATGATCAGCACATGGCAAATGCCAAAATCTTTTGGATTAAGGAAATGGATGGGCCAAATGATGGTTATGTGGTCAAAAGAGATAGAATAGAGATTGGTCTTGGAACAAGTATTGATGACAAATGGCATGAATATGATGAAAAATCCATCTCCTTTTTGTTAAAACATGAACTGGGGCACTTTCTTGGATGCCCGCATAGTACAGATCCTCAAAACATCATGTATCCCAAGTATAATGAATACACAAAATATGACCATCCACCTGTTTGCTAATGTGTTTGATTCATTTACAATTTGATTCATCATCTAGATTATCTCTCTAGCCAAGAGGGCAGAATCTAAAATGATAGGTAGTACAAAGGCAAAATCGGCAAAACAATGCGTAAAATTATGAGTGTTTCTTTAACCTAGTTCGAAGTTTCAGTTATAAGCATCAATTTACTCTCACAATATGTTGCCGGGAAGTTCAATTGGTCAGCGTCTTGTGTTAACTAGTTTTGGTGAAAGTCATGGTAAATCTATAGGAGCTGTTTTAGATGGTTGTCCAGCAGGATTAGAAATAGATGAAAAAGAAATTCAAAAAATGCTAGACCTTAGAAAACCAGGTCAATCAATGATTTCGACACAACGAAAAGAAGGAGATATTGTAGAAATTATTTCAGGAGTGTTTAGAGGGTATACTACTGGAGCACCAATTACAATGATAGTTTGGAACAGTGATCAAAAATCAACAGATTATGAAAACTTGAAAACAAAACTTAGACCAGGGCATTCAGACTATCCTGCCATGGTAAAATACAATCATTTTAATGATTATAGAGGAGGAGGAAGGTTTTCCGGAAGGTTAACTGCTACTCATGTGATGGGTGGTGCAATTGCAAGAAAATTACTAAGAGTTGCATTGGGTGTGGAAACAAATTCATTTACAACACAAATTGGAAAAATAAAAATGGAAAATAAATTCGATGAAAAAATGATTAATTCAATTTATAAAAACGAAGTAAGATGTCCTGAAAAAAATACAGCAAAAAAAATGAAGAGCTCGATACTAGATGCAAGAAAAAAAGGAGATTCACTTGGAGGAATAATAGAATCAATCACTACAAACATGCCAGTTGGTATAGGTGAGCCAATTTTTGGATCATTAGAATCTGATTTGAGTAAAGCAATATTTTCAATCCCATCTGTAAAAGGAATAGAATTTGGTTCTGGATTTGAAGGATCTAAACTGTATGGTTCAGAAAATAATGATCTATACACCATAAAAAAAGGAAAGATAGTTACAAAAACTAACAATTCAGGAGGAATTTTAGGTGGAATATCAAACGGTATGCCAATAACAATAAGAATCGCATTCAAACCTGCATCATCCATAGCACAAAAACAAAGTACGGTGGACATTAAAACCAAAAAAATTACAATGTTACAGGTAAAAGGAAGACACGATCCATGTGTAGTTCCAAGAGCACCACCAGTAGTAGATTCATTGGTATCTCTAACTTTGGCAGATCACGCTCTTTTATCTGGAGCAATTAAGCCTGTATTATAGAGACATGCCAGACATTAACCAACTTCGTAATAGAATGGATGAGATCACTATTGAAATGATCAAGATGCTTAAAACTAGAACTGATATTTCTAAAGAAATTGGAGAAATCAAAAAAAACATAGGAAAAGGAGTTACAGATGAAATTCGAGAAGATAATCTACGTACAAAAGTGATTACGTTATGTAATGAGTTAAATTTTAACGAATCAATTGCAACAAAATTTTTAAATTTTTTACTTAATGAATCGATTAAAGTACAGTCAGAGAGCAAACAAACACATCTATCAATTTTTCTTAAAGCAAAAACAATGGAACAAGAAGGCAAAAAAATTATCCACATGGAAGTTGGAGAGCCTGATTTTTTACCACCCCAAATTGTAAGAAAAGCACTTGAAGAAGTTTTTGACAAAGGGTTTTTAAAATATGGCCAAGCAAAAGGACTAACATCATTTAGAGACGCACTTGCAAAATATTCATCTAAAAAGTTTGGCGCAAATGTTTCACAAGATAACATACTAGTTAGTCCGGGTGCACGATTTTCAGTTTTTGCTACAATTACCACATTGTTAAATCCTGGAGATGAGTTAATTGTCATAGAACCAGCATGGCCTGCATACAAGGATTGTGCTTTAAGTGCAGGAATTAAAGTTAGAACTATCACTACCACATTAGAAGAAAGATGGGAACCTACAATTGAACAGATTGAAAAAGTGATCAACACAAATACAAAAATGATTGTATTAAACTATCCAAATAATCCAACAGGAAAAATTCTGCCAGAAAAATTACAAGATGAAATTGTAAATATAGCAATAAAAAATAATCTATACATTCTTAGCGATGAAGTTTATTCTCAATATGCATTTAAGAAATGGAAAAGCATACTGTGCTATAATTATGATAAAAGCATCATCACTCAATCATTTTCAAAATCTCATGCAATGACAGGGTTTAGAATTGGATATGCCATCGCAAGCCCCAAAATTATCGACATATTATCAAAATTAGAAGCACTTTGCCTCACAAATGTTTCTGAGCCTATTCAATATATTGCCATGAAAGCATTAGAAGCAGACATATCAAACAATACTAATACGGTACAAACCAGACTAAAAGTACTGACTGAAAAGGCAAAAGAGATGAATTTGGACTTTGTGACACCGGATGGTGCAATGTATCTTTTTGCTCGTGTTAATCAAGAGGAATTTAACGGAGTTCAATTTGCAAACAATCTTTTAGAGAAAGGATTAGCAGTGGCACCAGGAGAAGGTTTTGGAGAGTACAAGAATTTCATCAGAATATCTGCATGTCAAAACGAAAAAACACTAATGGAGGGAATGAATATACTTGGTAATATGATGAGAGATAAGCAATGAAAAAGAAAATCACAATAATTGGGATAGGAGGACAAATGGGACAATGGTTTGCAAAATATTTTTTGGCAAATGATTTTGAGGTAACAGGGTATGATACTGAAAATAAAACTCAGGGAAAAGGAATTATTCATGCGGATTCATTAGTAGGAGGAATTTTAAAAGCAGATTATGTTGTATTGTGTACACCCACAAGAAGAACTCCAGAAATAATTAGATTGATTGCAAAAGAAATGAAGAGAGGAACATATCTAATAGAGATATCATCAGAAAAATCCAAAGTGGTAGCATCATTATCAAAAATGCCAACAAAAATTAATCCGATATGCATTCATCCTATGTTTGGACCGGGAGCAAAGTCAATCAAAGGACAAAACATAATTTCAGTTCCAGTAAAAGATGCAAAAAAAGAATTAGCAATTGCAAAAGAGCTTTTTGATGGAGCAAATTTTGTAACAATTGATGCAATCGAACATGATAAAAAAATTGCAGTGATCTTGGGGTTGACACATTTGATGAATCTTGTTTTTGCAAATATAATTTCAAAAGATGAAAAAATGTTATTAACAGAAAAAATGTCTGGAACAACTTTTAGAGTTCAAAAAATACTAGCTGAAAGTATCATGACAGAATCACCAGAATTAATTGAAACTATTATTGCAAATCCAGAAATTAGAAGGGTTGCAGAAGAGCTTTGGAAAGACATTGGAAGATTACTCACAGCAGTGCAAGAATCAAAAACAGAAGAAGTGATAAATTATATTAAAACTTGCCAAGAAAAACTCTCTGCAAATACAAATTTAGAAGATTCATATAAAAAATTGACAAAAATGGTAAATGCAATTGAAAAATAAAAGAAATGCACGCAACCAAGATTGTGACATCCTTTATTCAGGATGAACAGAAATTATTAATTCTTAGAAGAAGCAACAAAGTAAAAACTATGAAAGGTTTGTGGGCAGGAATTAGTGGGATTATAGAAAAAAATGAAGCCCCATTAACAAGAGCAAAAATCGAAATTTATGAGGAGACAGGAATTTCTGAAGACAAAATCAGATTGATAAAAAATGCAGCTAAATTAAGAATACATTCACCACAGTATGAAAATCATGAATGGGAGATATTTCCATTTTTGTTTGAAGCAAAAAACCCAGATATTAAATTAAATTGGGAAAACTCAGAATACATGTGGATTACAATAGACGAATTAAAAAACTACAGCACAGTTCCAAGTCTTGAAAAAGTATTACAAAATTTGTTGTAGTTTTTCTTCTTTTTCATATTTTCGTTGTTGTGGCAACATCACATAGACACATGCACCACCACACATTGTACATGGAACATTATTTCCAGGACGTTGACCAGTTCGACTATGAATTCTAGCTGCTTCCTCAGGATCAATAGATAGAGCAATTTGTTTTTCCCAATCTAATGTACGTCGAGCTTCAGTCATTTCCATATCCCATTTTATTGCCTTGTCACGAATTTTTACTAAATCAGCTGCATGTGCGGCAATTCTATATGCAATCAAACCAGCCTTAACTTCCTCAGCATTTGGCAATGCAAGATGCTCAGAAGGAGTAAGATAACACAGTAAATCTACGCCTTCACTTGCAGATACAGCCGCACCAATGGCACTTGCTATATGATCATGCCCAGATGCAATGTCAGTTACCAAAGGACCTAAAACGTAGTAAGGTACATCGCCAATTAGTGATTTAGCCAATCTAACATTAGCAGCTACTTCGTTTAATGGAACATGTCCAGGACCTTCCACCATTACTTGAATATCTTGCTCATGAGCACGTTTGGTTAATTGTGTCACATTGATCATTTCTTGAACCTGAAGTTCATCATGAGAATCAAGGATGGAACCAGGTCGTAATGCATCACCTAAACTAAATGTGACGTCATATTTTTTGGCAATCTCAATAAGATAATCATAGTGTGTCAGATATGGATTTTCTTTATCATGTCTTAACATCCATGCAGCGGTAATTGTTCCACCTTTACTTACAACACCGCCATATCTTTTGACTTTCAGGATTCTTTTTGCAATGTCTTTTGTAATTCCACAGTGAATCGTGGTATAATCAACACCGTCTTTTGCATTGTTTTCAAATGCATTTAAAAAATCATCCTCAGTTAGGTTTAAAGGATTTTTATGAACTTCTACACCATAATTGTATGCTTCATAGATAGGCACAGTTCCAAATGTTATTGGAGCAACTTCTAACAAAGTTTGTCGTATTTTTCTAACATCACCGCCATCGCTTAAATCCATCATTGTGTCTGCATGATACTTTACAGCTACCTTTGCTTTTTCAATCTCTTCTTCCAAGTTTACATTAAGTGTAGAAGTACCAATGTTGACATTGACTTTTGTTTTAAGACCTTTACCAATTCCCACGTTGTGAATTTTTTGAGGTCTAACATTATTGCTAGGAATGATAATCGAGCCACTTGCAATTTTAGGAATTAACCATTCTAGTGTGACATCTTCGTCTTTTGCAACTTGTTTCATTTCCTCAGTAGCAATGCCTCTTCGTGCGGCAGTCATTTGAGTACCCATAAAATAATCTATGTTCTTGCCTGATTTAAACAATCATGAAAAACACAGAAACATTGCGAATATAGGCTCAAAATTAATAAGAATTTGTTTAATTTTATCTTGGAATTAATTCTATCTAAAACTAAAGAGATGTATTTTCTGAGATCTGATTTTAAAATTCCATGTAATACATATTTTCTATTTAGATGAGCTCCAGGTTTCCGTAATGTTGTAATTAATAGAAGAATCAGAGACAAAGTATTTTTTACCACATTTGAAGCATTGCCAAAGAAAGGCGTTATTGATTTTCTTTTGATATTGCATAGGTAACAGACATGCAGTACACAATAATTCATCAGGAGTATCACTTACCAGAGGAATTTTCTTTTTATTCAAATTAATAAATAAAAACGGTTTCAGATCTATAAATGCTCTATCATGATCACAAAATAAAACAAATCAAAAAACAGTTTCAGAGAGATATGAAAACAGAAATTGCAATAAAAAGGAAAAATAGATTAGGACTAGTTTTGAAAACATAACATGAATTTACTTTCTATAGGAGGATCTGATCCATCATCGGGGGCAGGTATACAAAGTGACATCAAAACATTTGATTCTCTAAATGCACACGGATTAACAGTGATCACTGCAATAACGGGTCAAAATACTTCTAGTTTTGGAATGATTGAACCCGTGTCACAGAAAATATTGAAAAATCAACTGAACTCGGTAATTTCAGATTTTAAAATTGATGGAATTAAAATTGGCATGGTATACAATTCAGAAATAATAAAAACAATTTACAAAGAATTAAAAAATATAAAAATTCCAATCGTACTAGACCCAATAATAAAATCCACAACAGGGGGCTTACTTGTTGAAAAAATTGCCATCAAAGATTTTAAAAAATTTCTAATTCCGTTGGCCACGGTAATTACACCAAATAAATTTGAGGCAGAATATTTATCAGAAATCAAAATTGACTCAAAAAAATCACTTCAAAAAGCAGCTAAAAAAATTCAAGACATGGGTGCAAAAAATATTGTAATTACAGGATTAGAGACAAATGGACAAATTTCAGATTTCATACTAGAGAGAGAAAGTCAGTACACCATATCAGGTAAAAAAATTCCAAAAATCAATCATGGAAGTGGATGCAATTACTCATCATCATTGCTGTTTTCGCTGGCAAATGGAACATCACTAAAAGAAGCGGTGAAATTTTCAAAACAATTTACATATGATTCAATTAAAAATGCCAAAAACGTAGGATATGGGATAGGCATCACACAGATAAAAGCCAAAGATACAATTTACACAGAACTGACCCATGCAATTAACAAGTTTGCAGAGATCAAAAATATTTACAAATGCATTCCTGAATGCCAAACAAATTTTGTCTTTTCAAAGAAAAATCCAAAGTCAATCAAAGATGTTCTAGGAGTTTCAGGCAGAATAGTAAAAACTGGAAATACAGTCACAGTTGCAGGAGATTTGTCTTATGGTGGATCAAAACATGTTGCAACTGCATTAATTACAATGAATAAAAAATTTCCAGATATACGTTCGGCAATTAATCTAAGATACAATAAAGAAACTATTTCAAAATTAAGAAAAAAGAGATTACATATTTCCAGTTACGATAGAAACGCAGAGCCAAAAAATGTGAAAACTAAAGAGGGATCTTCAATTGAATGGGGAATAAAATACGCAATAAAAAATTTAAAAGAACCGCCAGACGTTATTTATCATAAAGGAGATTTTGGAAAAGAGTCAATGATAATAATTTTTGCCAAAACGCCGGCATTAATTATTGAAAAAATTTCAAAACTATTTAGTTAATTTTTAAGTATAATAGAAATCCATACTTGAACATAAATAGTCATATCCCAAATAGAAACTCGTGAAAGCAATAATTTTAGCAGGGGGATTAGGCACAAGATTGCAACCATACACAACATTTCTTCCAAAGCCAATGTTACCGCTAGGAGAGAAACCAATTTTGGAGCATCTAATTGATTGGACAAGGAAAAATGGGGTAAAATCAATTGTACTATGTGTCAGTTATCTAAGAAAAACAATCGAAGATTATTTTGAAGACGGTAAAAGATTTGGAGTAAGTATAGAGTATGCAGTTTCCAACAGACCATTAGCTACAGCAGGTCAACTGAAAACAGCAGAGAAATTTATCGATAATACTTTTGTTTGTATGTATGGGGATTCAATATTTGATTTTAATTTACGAAATATGATAAATCAACATAAGAAGAAAAAATCATTTGTTACAATGAGTTTGTATGAATACAAAACAAACTTACCATACGGAGTCATCAAAACCACTAAAACAGATAAGGTAATTGCTTGGAATGAAAAACCAGAAATCAAGGCAAATATCAATATGGGCTGCTATGTAATGGAGCCAGAAATAATTGATATGATTCCAAAAAATATACCGTATGGAATGGATGACGTAATTAAAAAAGCAATGGCAAAAAAGAAACTAGTTAGCAGTATGGTTTCAAAAAAAGGATTTCTCGATATTGGAAACAAAGCATCATATAAAAAGGCAAATCAAGAGTATCTTCAAAAACTAGGAAACATATGACAAGAAAAAATGAGTGACATAATAGTTAGAAGATTACAAAAAGAAGATCTTTGGAATGGGTTTTTACAGACATTGGATTCACTTCGTAAAGCAAGTAACATAGATAAGAAAACTGCAGAAAAAATATTTGATAAAATAAACTTAAATCCAGATTACATTGTTGCAGTGGCAATAACAGAAGGTAAAATAGTTGGTTCAACTACACTTCTAATAGAAACCAAATTTATCCATAATGGAGGCAAGGTAGGCCACATAGAAGATGTTGTAGTAAATAAAAAATACCAAAGAAAAGGAATAGGTGAAAAAATTATCATATATCTTTTAAGGTATGCAAAAGAACAAGGATGTTACAAGACTATTTTAGATTGTACAGATGAGGTAAAGCCATTTTATGAGAAATTAGGCTTCAAACATAATGCAAATGCATTAAGATTTGATCATATCTAGAAATATTCTTTTTTTGGGCGTTTCTTGTTTGTTTTTATTAGAATAATTCCAACGATCATCACAGGAATAGAGATTCCCATAAACAGTGGCGGAGTAATAACTACAGAGTCTACCACGTAGGAATCAACTAATTTATCTAAAAGTGTATAACAATATGCCATTCCAATTAACAAAATTATTCCACCACCCAGTATCATAGCACCAATTTGTTTAGAGCCATAACGTCTTGATAGAATAAATGAAAGTCCAGCTAGAATAGATGCAGGAGCTACTCCAATAGAAATGAATTGAAGAATTTTTGGACTAGGTTCAAATGCTACACCAAATTCAAAATTAGCAGGAATATCAATCATAAAATGATAAATTGAAATTATTTCTCCAACAAACATTGTAAACAATCCAACACTTGCAATTGCAGCCCATTTTTCTAGTGACATGATATACTAACAAAATCTAATTGATAATTAAACTATTCAAACAATGCCAACCAAATTGGCCAATTCTTTTCTACAAGATGCACCAAGTTTTTCTGCTGCCTGTTCTGGAGACAAATCGTTAAGAAAAATACCATAACCGCGCTCAAGACCTGACCAAGGTTTGGTTATTGGATAAATCTCAATATGCCAATGAATTTGTCGGCTATTTTTCTTTTCAGGAGATAAATGAAATACCATATTGTATGAAACGTCCTTAACGGTTTTTGATAGTCCACCAAGCGTAGCTCGTAAAATAAGTGATAAATCATTGATTTCTTTTTGGGTGATTTTAGAAAAACTAGTTGTGTGTTTTTTTGGAGAGATACAAAACTCATATGGATATGATGGTGCCCAAGGGCAAAATGCAATGAATCCTTCAGTTTGAAGAACTTGTCTGGGACCGCCCATTTCCTCATTAACAGTTTGACACATTGGACATACTCCTTTTTCATTAAGAATTTTGTAAGAGGCTTCTGCCTCTCCTTCAATAACTGGTGGAATTGTTGAAAATGTTAAGACATTCAAATGAGGATGGGGGTTTTGACTGCCAGCAGATTCACCCTGATCAGCATAAATTGAAACATAGGTTACACCCTTTTGAGTATAGAGCCATCGTAATCTATCTTGAACAACTACAAGTATGTTTGACCATTGCTCAGCATCAATGGTAGCTAGAGTGTCTTTTTCTTTAGGGGAAGCAACTACAATGTAATGGTAACCATAAGCGGGTTCGCTGTAATGGGGCCTATCGCTGTAAGAGTTTTCAGTATCAATTGAGACTATAGGATTTTTATTTTCAAAAACTCTAATAGACCAACCTTCAACATATTCATCCTCACTGTCTTGAAGACGTTGCAACATGCCATCTTTTGCAACTAGTGAAAGAACAGACGGATTTGTCATAGATTCGTTTCCAGGAGCAAATGGGGATTTTTTTGGATCAATAACTTTGTCATCTTTTTTAGAGACAATCATAAAACGCTCAGAAACATAATCTTTGCGCATGTCCCCCATAATTCATACCTGAAGTTTAAGTATGTTAAAACGTTTTCCAATGCATTGAAAAAGAAAAAATAGAACTGAAATAAAATTTTATTTTAATAAAATACAACAATCATTAAAAATAAATATTTAGTAAAAATAATCATAGAATTTTCCAAGTTGTAAATAATAATTTTATTTTGATCGCATATTTTGATGCAAGCTTTAAAGGAGAGCAGTAAAAAGATGGGAAATATGGGCAATAACAATTCTGATATTCATATGATCTATGTTCTTTTAGATGGAGTAGGGGATCTTCCACACCCGGATTTAGGTGGTAAAACACCACTTGAGGCTGCCAATACACCAACTCTTGACAAATTAGCACGAAATGGAGTGATTGGAGAAGTGATTTCAGTAGGGGAAGGAATTGCTCCAGAATCAGATATTGCAGTTTTCAATATGTTAGGGTATAGATTTCACCATGTAGATTATGCAGGTCGAGGAGTCATAGAAGCAATAGGAGTTGGAATTGACTTTAAAGATGGAGACTTGGCATTAAGAGGAAACTATGCTACACTAAATGATGAAGGAATAATCATTGATAGGAGAGCAGGCAGACACATAGAAAAAGATGATGCAGATGGAATTGCAAAAGAAATTGAAAATAAAATTAAATTTTCATATCCAAATACATCAGTAGTGGTAGCACCCACCATAGGACATAGAGTCACAGTAAGAATCAGAACAGATGGTGAAAAACTGTCATCGCAAATCACCAACACAGACCCTGCATATGCCAGAGTAGAAGGTATGGGAATAGCAAAAGCAGTAGGAGATTTTTTACGGATTGAAAAATGTTTCCCACTTGATGAGACAGAAAGTGCCAAGAAAACAGCAAAATTAGTTAATGAATTTACAGAGCAATCACTGAAAATTATGAAAGAAAGCCCAATCAATAAAAAAAGAAATGATGCCAAAAAGAAAGGTCTGAGTTGTATTTTACTAAGAGATGCAGGAAACAAATATCCAGATGTGAAACCGATCAATGAAATGTATTCTATGAACTTTTCATGTATTGTAGATATGCCAGTAGAACTTGGAATTTCAGAAGTATTGAAAATGAAAGCATTTGAAGCAGGTGGACTAACTGATTATGAGGAGAAAGCCAAAGTAGCTGCAAAAGCAATGGAGACTCAAAATGCGATTTATGTTCACCTAAAAGGCCCAGATGAATTTGGTCATGATGGTGATGCGATTGGAAAAATGAAAAACATAGAAGAGATTGATCAGCGATTTTTCAAAACATTACTTGCAAATATTGATTCTAATAAAGTAGCAATAGTTATTTCTGCAGATCACTCAACTCCGTGTATCAACAAAGGTCATAGTGATGATCCTGTACCAATTTTGGTGTCAGGAAATTTTATCAAAAATGATGGAACCACTAGAATGACTGAGAATCAAGCTAAGAAAGGAAGTATAGGTCTTATTCAAGGAGCAGACGTAGTAACAACATCACTTGGTTTAATCAAATCTCAAATATAGTCAATTCTTTAGTTATTTGCATTTCTTTTATTTTATTTCTAATCCTATTAACATCAATATTACCATACACAGCAGGAGAGTCTCCTAATTTTTCTAATGCACGCCCTAACATACCAAGACCTATGCTACTCTCATCTTTTTGTCTATGAGCAAAAGCAACAGCAAGAAGAATAATTCCTTGCACAAGTTCTTTTTCTTTACCATAACATTTTTTCCAAACACCTTCCAAAGATTCATGACTCTCCCAAAATCTTTCATTATTAAAATAAAAAACACCATCTTTGAGCCCCTCTTCTTTTTCAATTTTTTCTTCAACCACATGTCTCGTATTGTCTAATTCACCAAGTGGACTTAATTTTTCAATTAACAGATCTAAATCATCGGGGTTAATTGAGACATCAAATTCTAGAAATTTACTGGCTACTCGAGCAACTCTTATGGATGCATGCATGTCTGAGCAAAGCTCTCTTGCCCTATGAACAAGATCAGAAGAATGTATTGGGCTATATCCATTATTTTTTAAATGAATCATGTATCGTTCCATATGAGGATTTATCTGAAATTTCATAAATTTGTTCTCTAATTTCAATCAAGGTTTATATGAAATATCTTAAGGATTTTGGGTACATGTCTATTATTCAGACGATAAATGACGTAAATAACACCTTCTTATCAAGAAGAGAGCTGATCTGTAATTTTACAGGATTAGCAGGAAAACTCAAAAAACTCGAAGCAGTAGATATGATTACAAAAGAATTCAAACTGTCAGGAAAAGTTGTAATTCCCATGAGATTGCAAACACAAGTAGGTAAGCCACTTGTTACAGGAACATTCTATGTTTATGATGATGAAGTGCTTGCAAAAAAACACATCAATCCAGTAATATTTGAAAGATTGGAAAAAGCAAAAGCCAAACAAGCTGAAGCAAATACGGCAGCTGAGCCAGAATCGGAGAAATCTGAATAATGGCTGCAAAAAAAGCATCAGCTGGAAAAAAAGGTTCCAGTCCAAATGTTTATAAATATTTTAAAATTGACGGAGACAAATTATCAAGAGGTAGAAAAAATTGCTCTAGATGTGGAAAAGGAGTTTTCATGTCCAAACATAAAGATAGAAACACTTGCGGAAAGTGTGGATTAACAGAATTTAATCAATAAAGTTTTTTCTTAATAATTTTAGCACTTTTTTGTTCTAGTTGGTCTATTTTATGTAAAAATGCAGGATCTAGTTTTATTTTAGATAAGGATTCGGCAGATAATTTGACGGTATTGGCATCAAGAGAGATGTTTATTTTTGGAAGATTTTTCTCTAACCAAAATTTAATTACTTTGTCTTCTAATTTATGATCTCTAAAACCTGCGGGGAATCGTTTTGTGATATGATCTAACAAAGTTCTGTCTTTGAATACAGCCTTTGGTTCAAACAGTCTTGTTTCATCCGCATATACACTTTCAAATAGATTTCCACTAATCTCATCGGAAAGTAAATCCATTTTTGAGATTTTTCGAATCAATTCCAGAAAATGTAAAAACTCGTGTGCCAAAATTGCATGAATTGTACCTTTAAGACCATATGCAACTAGGGGTGCAGAAATTTGAATTACGACATGAAATTTGTCATCAAAAAATATTGGAATAGTGCGAGCAAATAAAATTCCAAATTCATAGGAATTGGGATTGGGAGATGAAATAACAATTGAGGGTTCTACGTAAGCTGTAGGATAACGTATTCCAGATGCTTTTTCAATTCTGTTAATACCATCCACAGTTATAGGAAAACGTTTTACAACTAGACCATAGATATCGTCAGGAATTAATCCCTTAAGATGTGCCTCTCTCATTCGTATTAATGGATCCATTATAACCTCTCGAGAAATTTGAATGTAAAAAGGTTGATTCTATCTGGATTTTGGTTTTCCTGATTTTGCGGTCTTTTTCCTACGTCGATCAGCTCTTTGATCCGCGTGTCGCTTATGTTTACCTCTTTTTCGTATTGGCATATTTATGTAAAAAATCAGGCATTAGTTAATTGTTATCATTTGAGGTCAATTTCAAGAAAATCAAATGTTATGCATGTACATTTATCATTAATAATTTGACGGATTCCAGGAGTCACATCATCACCATCTACAAATCGTTTTACAGGTAATCCGCCCTCTGCTTTGATAATTAAAGTAAAACTGTTTTTTGAGGTTTTTTTATATTTTAAATTAGAGATATATTTTTCGGATCGTTTTCCAGATTTTTCATAAACTACTACAGGTGCACTAAGAAGAATCCGCAAGTTCTTCATAACAGTAGATTGAATTTCATTTTCTGTAGAAATTTTCAATTCTATTGCAGAATTAAATTTAATTGGTGTTTTTGGAGGGTCAGAGATTATTTTGCAATTATGTATGACAATAGAATCAGATGATATTTTTCGAGGTAGAGTAAGATGCCTTTTGAAGGGGTTTTGAATTTTGACAAAAAATGGCCTCCCCGAACCTAAAACCAAACTAGATTTATCTTCGCCACCAACCCAAGTAAATTTTGCAGTTGTTCCCCCAAATGTATTAAAAAGAAATTCAGAGATCTTACCTTCAACGCTATCATACTCAGAGATACCATGAAAATTACAACTTCGGCAGCCTTTTCCAAAACAATTAACGCATGGTTTTTGTTTTTGAGATAGTCCTCTCTCGGATTTAGTGTATCTTCCATGTAATAAAATGGGTTTTGAACGTAGTTGACACGATTCATCTTTAAAATTAATTGTAAAAGTAAGATCGGGGTTTAGAAAATCAATTGTTTTCGTTATTTTTTTAGTGAATTGCTTTCCAAGTTCTTTGGTAATACCAGTTTTAACACTGTCAATTCCTCGCAGTTTGTATTTTGATCTTATATAATCATCTCTGTCTATTATGGATGGTTTAATTAAAGCCCCAACAACCATAGATGAAAAATCATACTTGGAAGAAGCATCAAGCATTAATTTCAGATATGGTGCAAGATTATCTAGAAGATTGTTACAGATAAAACATTTTTTAGATGATTGCCTTACAGACATTTTTAATTTTTTTCCTAGTAATTTATTTGATGAGAGGTTTAGTTGTTTAGAAAAAAGCCTGCCTAAACAGCTATCACATAAAGAATAATCTTTTATGATTTGATTTGCGATAGGAATAATTTCTTTGATGGTAGTCATGTTAGTTTTTAATTTTTAATAAATGGCTAGTAATTCTAACCAAAGCCCATACGACGAAGTGCACCTTGCATTTGTCTTCCTTTTGATGCCTTCATCATGTTTTTTGAATTTTTATAATTTTTGAGTAATTCCTTAACTTCGTGTTCTGGCCAACCAGAACCTCTTGAAATTCTTTTAATTCTAGATGAATTCAACAGATCAGGATCTGCTTTTTCCGTCTTGGTCATACTTTGAATAATGAATCTCCATTTTGAGACTCTTCCTTCCATTTGATCTAATTGATCATCCTTTACCATACCTGAAAGACCAGGCATATTATCAAGAAATCCTTTCAATGAGCCTACTTTGGTCACTTCTTCTAATTGATAGAAAAAATCATCCATGTTCATTTTCCCACTTGAAATTCGTTTTAGTCTAATGTCATCTCCTTCATTTTCTAATCTTTTTGCCAAATCTAAAACTGCTTGAATGTCACCCATTCCAAGCAATCTGCCAACAAATCTAGTTGGGGAGAATTTTTCTAAATCATCAATTCGTTCTCCTGTTCCAATATACATGATTTGTGCGCCAGTAGCAGCAGAAGCCGCGATTGCACCGCCACCTTTTGCAGAACTATCTAATTTTGTAATAATAATTCCGCCAACAGGAATTGTCTTATGAAATGCCTCCGCTTGATTGAAGCATTGTTGACCAATAGTTCCATCAATAACAAGTATTGCAAGATCAGGCGCAGTAACTTTGTTAATTTGTTCCATTTCTGCTAATAGATCCTTTTCTTCTTTATGTCGTCCAGCAGTATCAATTAGTATTACATCTAAAGGCAATTCTTCAAAATGTTTTAAACCATTTTTCACTATGTCAGGAGAATCTTTGTTGTTTGGTTCACCGTATACTTCAACATTTGATTTTTCACACATAGTTCGTAGTTGAACTAATGCCCCCGGTCTGTATGTGTCAGCACCTATCACACCAACTTTGTAACCTTGTTTAGTTAGGAATTTAGCAAGTTTAGCAGTTACAGTTGTTTTTCCACTTCCTTGAATTCCAAGCATAATTATTTTGTTTTGTTTACCAGGTTTGAAATCAAAATCAGTTTCTTTGCCTAGTAATTTTGCAAGTTCATCATACAGAATCTTTACAATATGATCTTTTCTTGACAACCCTGGAGGAGGCGTTTCATTTAATGATCGTGCTTCTAATTGTTTTGTAATTTCAAGAACTAGCCTTACATTGACATCAGATTGTAATAATGCCCTCTGAACGTCTTTGGATAATTCTTTGATAAGTTCTTTATCGATGCCAGAAGATTTTACAATTTTCTTGATTGCATCACGTAGGTTATTCTTTAGACTATCAAGCATTGTAATTTAGCCTCGCATCCACTATTTCAAACCTTCCTCTATAGCCATCCCAAATTTTTTTTCCTTGAATAATTTTAATTGGGTGTGAAAAAAGACTACAATTCACAACAAAGGTTTCTGCCTCTCCACCTTCAAAATTTAAATTAAAACCAAATTTTTGAGAGAGCACATAAAGATTATCAATATCATTTTTTGTAATTATTTTACCAAGCCATGAATCATCTAATCCACCTGACGAAACACTAGTAATGATAAATACAAAATTTGAGGATATCAATTCATTCATGTACTCTAGAGGATTACGATTCCATAATGGTGTGATTGATTTTAGATTTAACTTGTTACATAAATTTTCAAATTTTTCTTTTTGAAATTGACTTTGGATACCACCGTGCACTAATCCCTCTATTTGATATTCATCTATAGCTTGAATCAGAATTTTTTCTAATGAATTTATTTCATTGTCAGTTTCATCAGATTCAGATTTAATGGTCAATTGAGGTATTTGCATTGATTGAGATTGCAGATGAGTCCATTGTAAATTGGGATGATGTAATAAGTGACTTTCATCAGACTTGGGAAAAACACTCAAGAGGCATTTTATTTCATGACCTTGTTTTTTTGCCAAGAAAATAGAATATGTGCTGTCTTTTCCACCTGAAAAAAGAGCTGCTAGTTTCATCTTAAAAAAAATAATTTAACAAATAGTTAAAGAAAAATATGGATGCTTCATCACTCATAATCCTCATCAAACATCAGACGGCTTTTCCGCTCATCATCAGCACCCATACTAACTTTGAATATGTATTATTTTAGCTGTGAATGTTATTTGTATATCCACGTTGTAACGTAAATTATCGGTAAACACGTCCTTGTAACCACTACGTAGAGGTCAAATATAATCCCATAATGAAATAATATGTGATACTAAAACTACAGCACTACAAAGAATGCAAATTTAAAGATGAATTAAATGGCTAAAATGAATATATCAGTAATTATTCCAGATCTAACTTTTTATTCTCATAATTTTGGTTCGACCCATTACTTTCCAATATTCAACATTTTGTCCATTTTCAATTATTCCATTTATTTCAGAATCAACTAAAGTGACATCAATTGTCTCAAAAGTTTCTGAATCCATAATTTGGATAGTTTCACCAATAATGGAGATGACCTGACCCATTCTCTTGTCTATTAGTGGGATGTGTACTTGCATGCTAACAGGTCCTACATGTGGTCTGGATTTACCATCAAATACACCTACACCTACAATTCTAGCCTTTGCTGCACCATGTTTTCCCGGTTTAGATGTATCATATTCAGTAATCCTACAAGCCTCACCATCGGGTTGATCAGAGACAGGTAATAGAATGTATGAACCTATTTTTAATGAACCAAGATCAGCAGGTTTGCTCATGAAGAAGCAGGTTTTAGTCGAATATTTAACTTTTCTACTTTAGCTTTTCCAGAATTGAGAGACTTAACAAATTAGTCATTGTCAGACCTTTTCTATTTACATCGCGTTTAGTTTGGTCACAGTATTTCTTTACACTCTGATGACTCTTTTCACTTGCAACCTCAATGATCACAATATTTTCAGCATACGGAAAAGTAAATTTTGAAGGCGACAAACAAAAGGAGGTCATATGTCCTATTCCACCAATTCTGATTTTGTCTCTTTTCAATAAGATATTTGCAACTTCTTGTAAATCTTCAGATTCATTATATTCCAAATAATAGACAGTAACAAAATTTATTTCTCCAGGTACTTCTCTTTGAAATAATTCATCTTTAACATTGAAAACAAATGATGTCTTGTCTTGGTTGTGTGTGATGAGATCGTCTGATATGTGTTGACTATCTTTGAATTTACCCAAAATATAATGATTAGTCGAATCAGAAAAATAGGGTTTACTAGCATCAGAAAATGTTCCAGTTACAAAATATAACGACTCAATATTGTTTGAAGACATCCAAGATTCTTTTAATTTAGCAGATTCCAGATTATGCAGATAAGGTGCGCATACATAGCCAGAATAAGACAACTGTTGCTCAGACACTACTACACTCCTTGAAATATGGTATTTATGCGTATCAAAGTAGATACGATCAGCAATCAAATTATCATACCTTCGATAGTTTTTTAATACTAGAACACTTCGTTTTTTTGTCCCAAGCTAGCTCAGCCTGGTAGAGCTTCCGGCTGTAGTTGTCGGCTTACGATGGCTGACCGAATAACAGCATATCAGGCATACAGAAACCGGGTTGTCGAAGGTTCAATTCCTTCGCTTGGGACCACCATTTTTTTATAAATTGCTAAAAATAATAAGAAATAGACTAATTTAAGAAAACAATGTTGAACTCTTAAATTAATAAAAAGATCTATTGTCTATGCTGTTTTTTTGACTTTTTGAGCAGCTGGTCCTTTTTGACCTTCGCCGACTACAAACTCGACTTTATCGCCTTCATTGATGAATCCATCAACATCTGATTTGTGAACGAATAGATCGTCACCAGATTCTCTTTCGATAAAACCAAAGCCTTTTGTGCGGTTGAACCACTTTACTGTGCCTTGTTCCATTTACTTTTTACAAGAATTATTCCGTATATTAAGATAAGTTATCAAAATAGATCTAACACATGATAATCATGCGCAACCCAAACCAGATTCACAGTATCAGTCAAAGTTTAGAAGTCTTTAGGAATATGATTATTGTCTTTTAGCCATTCCACTTGAGGCAAAGTGAATCTCCAAACAATGTCACCTCGTTCATTCTCTTTAAAATCCCAAGGTGCAATTATGACTATATCGTTATCACGTATCCATACTCTACGCTTTAATTTTCCCCTAATTCTACCTCTTCTAGTAAGGCCGTCAGTACATTTTACCATAACGTTTTCGCCTCCAAGCATTTTTAGAACTCTGCCAAAAAGTTCGCCCTCTTCAGGCAAACGCATTTCTTTTAAATCACTTTCGTTTTTGACTTGACGCTTACCCATATAGCATACAATACAGTTATGAGCATATAACTGTGGGGATTATTAGAATAAAAAGATCATAATTTTTATAAAATATGATACTTCCAATGAATTTTATTTGTAGTGAATAAAAATAACATGTGGAATTTAGATGCATACAGGATTGTTCTCAGTGCTGCATTGAAAGAGAATATTATCCAACCAAAAAATTTGGAAAAATTGGAGTGCTCATACTACCTGAAGAAAAAGAAAGGATAGAACAACTTGCAAAATTAAATGGGTTGAAAATAACAATTTTACCGAGAATTGGAGTATCTGGAAAAAAAGATTCTAGTCCAACAAAAATATTAGCATATCAATTAATGGGAATAGAACAAAATGGAAACACCTGTCCTTTTCTAGATACAGAAACCTCAGCTAGATCACCGCATGGAGGATTTCCTTGTAAAATATACAATAATCGACCTCTTGCATGTATGACTTATCCATTAATAGAATCAGAACCCATCACACTTGATCAGAAATGTAAGTTTTGTAAAGAACATGACTTTGCAGATCAAAATTTAAATTCAGAAATAGAATCACTGTTAAAAATTAAAACAAAAATGGCTACAGATGCTCTGTTCATATGGAGGTTTGCTACTGGAGTTGGGGAAGAATCAGATAAAAAACAAATAAAAACAGGTTGGATTTTAGAAGAATAACTGGAAAAAATTCACAATTTTTGATATAATGTATAATCTAAGCAAAAATTCAAAAGTATGTGAAATATCTTTATGTTATGAGTGATGATGCATGGTCAAATTTAGACAAAGTGGATCAGAAAATTATAGAAATTCTCAACAACAATGCAAGAACTCCATCAAAAGAAATTGCAGCTGAATTAAAAAAATCAGGACATGATGTATCAGATAGAACAATTAGAAAAAGGATAGAAAGGCTGGAAAAAAGCGGGATCATCAAAGGATACAGAGCGGTACTAACAGATGTTTCAGGAATTAATGAATACCAGATTATATTAATGAAATTAAAACCATCAAAATCACTAGAGGCAGTCAAGAATTCAATTAAAGAATTCATCACAAAATTAGACAATTATCTTCTTGTAGCAAACATGGAAGGGGAATGGAATATGTTCATAATAATTCAAATGGATTCAGCAAAAACAAACACACCACAAAAAATTGTTGAAAAATTTTCTGAGGAATTAATAGATTATAGGATTAATGAGATAGATATCAAAGACGTAAATATTTTGAATATGTCCTTATTGTTATTGTAATAAAGAATATTCAGATTCAGCAATATTAACTGCGTTTTTTATCTCATCAAGAGTGAATGGTTTTTGAATAAATGCTGCAACCCCCGAACTAATTGTTTTATTAACTCGTTTTGTGGTTTTGTCATCAGCTGTAATTATGATGATTTGTAAATCTATTTTTTCTTTTAATAGTTTTGTAGCAATTTCATCACCATCAATATCAGGAAGCCCCATATCCAAAAGTACGATAGGTTGTTTGTTTTCAGAAAATAATTTTTGACATCCTTTAAGTCCATCTTTGCCATTCTCATAAACAAGAATTTCACCATATCCTAATTTTTCCACATAGTTTTGAAGTTTCATTGCTATCGCTTTACTATCATCAATTATAACGATGGGTCTAGAAATTTCAATAGTCGAAGAAAGTATAGATTTTGCTTTTTGATAGGAAATTTTTGCTTTGTCGTATTCACCAAGACTCAAAAAACATTTTGATGCACAAAGTAATGCACCCTGAATATTTTTTGAATTTTTAGTTTTAGAGTATTGTAAAAAAAGATTACCTACTTGTTCAATTTCATCTTTAGATTCTTTTCCTTGTCTAGTTTTACATTCAGCCGCAAGCATATACAATAGTGCAGATTTAAGATAATCAGTTTTTTTCATAGAATTCGCTTGATTGAGAAATAAATTATGAGCAGTGATGAATTGTTTATTTTTCAAATGAGTTAATGCTACCTCACATCTAGTCTTTGAATCCAATACAGACATGTGATTTTTTTATGTTATAACATTTTGGAGTAGTGATTCTTAACTAAGGATTAATCACAGCACGACCAACAATCTTGCGTGCTTTAAGATCCTCTAAGGCAGAATTTGCATCATCAAGAGAATATCTTTTTGAAATCATTGGATTAATAGTTCCTTTTCGGGCAAGATCTAATAATTCAACCATATCATTATAATTTCCAGTATATGCACCTTGAATAGTAATGGATTTGAGAGGAATTGTAACCAGAGACAATTCCATTGAACCACCAAACAGACCAACCAAGACAAGATTTCCTCGCTTTCTCAGTACTGCCAATCCCATTTTTGCAGTAGGTGGAGCATTAACAAAATCCACAACACTGTCAGCTCCCTTACCATTACAAACTGAAATTATTTTTTGAGATGTTTCAGGATCCTTGGAGTTCATTACAAAATCAGCACCCATTTCCTTTGCTATTTCCAATTTTTGATCATCTAGATCCACACAGATTATTTTAGATTTGGTGATAGATTTTGCAATTTGTACACCCATTAAACCTAATCCACCAGCACCTATTATTACAAGAAATTCAGGAGAGTTTTGATTTGATTTTTTAATTGCAGTGTAAGCTGTTAACCCAGAACAAGCTAATGAAGTGGCAGATTCTGGATCAACTCCATTTAATTTTGCCAAATATTTGAAATGAGGCACAAGAGAATATTCAGAATAACCACCATCTTGAAAAACACCAAGAGATTTTGGGGCATCACATAAATTTTCATTGTTAACTTTACATGCAGGGCATTGACCACATCCTATCCAAGGATAAACCAAGACTTGATCACCTTTTGAAAAACCCTTGACATTATCACCGAATTCTTCAACAGTACCAACAATTTCATGCCCAGGGGTAACAGGATACGTGACACCCCTATCAGTAACTTTCATAAATTTACCATCACCTAAATCATAGCCACCTTCCCAAAGGTGCAAATCACTATGACATACACCTACTGCCTTGACTTTAACTAAGACCTGATGATCTTTAGGATGAGGGGTTTGTATTTCTATAACTTTCAATGGTTCGTTAGGACCTGTGATCCGAGCAGATTTCATAAAGTGACAATTCAATCCTAACAATATAAGAGTTGACTGGATATGGGAAAAAAATAGAGCCCTTAGATATTATTGAGTAGAAAAAGAATTAATCTGTGAGCGAAGAACAAACCCCAGATGGCATTTCGCAAGCGCCAGTAAACATTCTATTTAATCCCACTTCAATTGCCAAAAAAGATGTTTGGGATATCGACCTTATTCAAATTCTGGATTTATTAGTAAAAATTCTTGAAAAAAGTGGAAAAAAAGATCTGCGAGTTGCAGGAATGGCAGCATTGTCATCGTCATTAATTTACAGAATGAAGGTAGAAAGTATTTTTGCATTGCAACGCGCTGCAATGGAAAAAAAATCAATCAGACAAAGAACTGATGTGGATATAGAGTTAATCGATATACCATATAGACATGAATCAACTTATCCTGTTTCACTAGATGACTTGTTAGGATTATTACAAAATTTAATTGGCACAATTGCCAATCCGCAATCCAGAAGAAACAAGCTAGAGATAGAACCTATAGAAGCTCCTAATTTTCAAGAATATTTCATTTCGCTTGAAAACATAATTGGGAAATACGAAGATTTGATCATTAGAAAAATTTCAAATGCAGGATATGGCATGCTTCAAGATATCATAAAAGATCTTGATGAGATAGATTCGATTAGGTGCTTTTTTGCAATACTGTTTTTGGCCAGAGATGAAAAAATAGAACTAGAGCAAATAGATGAAGATATTAAAATTATTCTGATAAAAGAGAAGTTAACAATCTGATCAAAAATGAAGAAAGGATTTCTTTAAGTAGATTTTATAGGGAAAAGAGACAATTGGCAAAAATTGAAGCAAATGACGAATCGATTGCAAAGATCGAAGCGGCACTATACTCTGCTGGAAGACCATTAAAAATGGAAGAATTAATCAGAGCGTCAGGCACAGAATCACGAACAAAGACGTTTGAATTACTCAACGATATAATGAAAAAGACCAAGTCAGTCTTTAAGGCACTTGAAGTGGTAACACTTCCTGATGGGTCATATGTGTTTCAATTAAAACCAGAATACAGCTCAACTATCAAAAAATATGCATCAAAACCTATTCTTCCAAATGCAACTTTGAAAACACTATCATACATTGCATACATGCAACCAATTTCATCAAAACAACTGGTAGAAACAAGAGGTTCTGGGGTATACGAACATCTCAAAGAATTACGACAATTAGATTTTATCACTCATCAAAATGTAGGTAGATTAAAAATTTACAATACAACTGAAAAATTTCAGAAATACTTTGGAATACAAGGTGATGTGGAAAATCTTAAACAAAGATTGTTTTCCAAAGTAAGAAAAACTGCAAAGATGTCAGAGTCAAATTATACACATGAAATGGTAAGTAAACTAAACTAAGTATTTTTTATTTTAAGCCTAACTTTTTGCGTTTTGTATAAATTAGAGTAATTAAAGGAATATTCGTGAGAAAATCAGTAGAAAATCTTGCAACCAGCAAAATAACTGGTGGAAGAAGACATCCTGCAAGAATTAGAAGAAAATATGAAATAGATAGATACCCAAACGAGCCAGTTACTGGAGCTCAAGTCACAATCACAAGACGAGTTAGAGGTAATAATAAAAAATCAGCTTTGAAAACAATTGATTTTGTCAACTTAGCAACAGGTGATTCTAAAGTAAAGAAAATAAAAATTCTCAAAGTATTAGAAAATTCTACAAACAATGATTACCAAAGAAGAGGCATCATTACAAAAGGTGCAATATTAGAAACAGAAGCAGGAAAATGCAAAGTTGTTTCTAAACCAGGACAAACAGGAATAGTTAACGCAGTTTTAATAAAGTGATTAAATGAAAGATTACGAGCATGTCGTAATCTGGTTGGATTATTTTAACAAGACATTACCAAGAGCTAAAGGAAGAAAACTAGAAAAAGAAAAATGTGTTTTTGATCCTTCACTAAAAGAATTAACAGAAGCTGCACAAGCCGCAGGATTTGAAATCACAGAAACAGATGAAAAAGTAAGATTTCCACGAAGACCTTATGTCAGGTCAGGCTACATAGTGTTACCAAAAGGATCCACTAAGACAAATATTCTTAACAAAATTTCAGAAAAATTAGTTTCAAAAAGAGCCAAGCAAACAAAATAAAATCAAATCTAGCTCTTAGCTAAAGTAAAGTTGACAGAAGTCTATGATAAGAATATGATAATTATTGTTTCTAATTGCAGGAGGTAGGCGAAATAATGCACTTAGCCGCTAGTGGCAGAGTGATCATTCAACTATCGGGTAAATTAGTTGAAGGACAAATACTCTGTGACGAGACAGGAACTAAAGTTGCAAAAGTAATGGAATTAATTGGTCCAATAAAAAGACCGTTTGCATCAGCAACTCCGTTAACAAACAACATCAAAAAATACATTGGCAAAAGTGTTTTCGCAATTGATTATTCTCCTGCTAATACACAAAAATTTAGGAGAAGAAAAAAATGAACACATTACAACCACAAAGCTGTCCTGAATGTCAATCTTCATTAGTGGATGACGTTCAGAATGGTGAAATAATCTGCTCTGGTTGCGGTGTAGTTGTCGCAGATCAGATGGTAGATCATGGTCCAGAAACAGTAAGCTCAAATCTCGAAGATAGGATGAAGATAGCAAGAGCAACAGGACAGACAACTTATTCTCAACATGATTTGGGAATAACAACTGAGATATCAATTAGTACAAAGGACTTTAGCGGAAAAACAATCAACCGTGAAGTTGCAAATCAGATGAATAATCTCAGAAAATGGCAACAACGAGTACGTGTTTCTTCACCAAGAGAAAGAAGATTAGCAAATGTTTTATCAAAAATGGGTGAAACATGTGATGGTCTGAATCTTTCAAGAAATGTCTTGGAAACTGCTTCTATGATATACAGAAACTTGGATGGACATGTTGATGTAAAGGGAAAATCAGTAGCAAGCATTACCGCAGCTACAATTTACATGGCATGCAAACAATGCGATGTTGTAAGATCATTAGAAGAAATTTGTAGAGGAATATGTACACCAAAAGATGTCAAATCAAAAACCAAACTTGCAGCAAAATACTATAGAACCATGGTAATGGAAATGGGTCAATTGAATGCCCCAGTAGTTACTATGGACAAGTACATCTCTAAGATTGCAAATATGACACAAACTGAAGTCAGAGTTGAAAGACTGGCTTTAGAGATAGCAGAAAAAACTAAAGACAATAGCATTGCAGATGGAAAAGCTCCAAATGGAATTGCTGCAGCATATCTGTATGTTGCCTCAGTTTTGCTAGGACAAAATGTCCTTCAAAGAGATGTCTCAAGTATTGCAGGTGTCACAGAAGTTACTATCAGAAACAGATGTAAAGAGATCCTAACATGTTACAAACTCAAAATCACTTTGAGACCATCTCTGGCCAAAATTTAATCCCCTTTTTCATTTTATTATTTAGAAAATCCTATTAGGATTAGCTAAATTTCGTCGGTATTATATATAGAAACAAAACAAAATGCACCATGGCAGTACTTGAGATTAGAGATCTTCATGTTACACGTGAAGGTAAAGAAATTCTCAAAGGAGTTAATTTGAAAACAGGTCCAGGAGAAGTACATGCCATAATGGGACCTAACGGTTCTGGAAAAAGTACTTTGGCATACACATTACTTGCACATCCAAAATACGAAGTAACTAAAGGGGATATTTTGTTAGATGGTGAAAGTATTTTAGGGCTATCTGCAGATCAACGTGCAAAAAAAGGATTGTTCTTAGGATTTCAATATCCTACAGAAGTATCAGGGGTAGGATTCTCACATTTTCTTAGAACAGCTTACAATTCACTTAGTAAGGCACTACAGGGAGAAAATAGAGAAGTATTCATCACAGTAAGAGAATTTCAAAAATATCTTAAAGAAAATTTGAATAAAGTAGGATTGAAAGAAGAATTTCTTTCCAGATATCTTAACGAAGGATTTTCAGGAGGAGAAAAGAAACGTGCAGAGGTATTACAGATGGCAGTTTTAAAACCAAAGATCTCAATTTTAGATGAACCAGATTCGGGTTTAGACATAGATGCTGTTCAAGCAGTAGCTAAGGCAATAAGTCAAGTTTCAGGAAAAGATGCAACAGTAATTGTGATTACTCATTATGCAAGAATTTTAAAATTCTTAGATAAATTAGATTATGTTCATGTCTTTGCCAGAGGTCAGATCTTAAAAACAGGGGATGCATCGCTGGCAGATAAATTAGAAAGCGAAGGATATGATTGGGTTTTAGAGCAAAAAGTCTAATTAAATTTTTATAGTTTTTTGTAAAATTAACAAACAGGAATAAGTTTTGACAGTGTGTGTGCTATATGAGGTAAATGTAGAATTTAACAAAGAATTTCTCAATATTAAAGAAAACCAAATCACAATAGGAATAAAATCAAAACCAATCAAGGGAGAGGCTAATAAAGAGATCATTAAAAAACTAGCAAAACATTTTGGGGTATCAACATCGTTAGTTCAAATAAAATCAGGACATAAATCTAAACAAAAAATTATACAAATACAACATTAGAGAATCTAGTTTTTGTTTAAATAGGGTTCAAAAAACAGAGAAGAGATGGAAGGAAACGACGATGAGAAATATTTTTTCAATTTCTCGTTTTTTCAAATAGATCCCAAATGGAGATGGATGGCAGATTTAGCCAAGGAAGAATCAGCCAAGGAAGTAGAGAACGTAATAAAAAATTCAGGGATAAAATTCAGAACATATTCAACATTAGGATTGCGTTCAGAGGCAGATTTTCTATTTTGGTTTGCAGCAAAATCAATTGAGGAAATACAAAGTGTAATTTCAAAATTATATCTAACAGTGTTTGGAAAGTATATCATTCCAACACAAACGTATGTTTCATGTACAAGACCATCAATCTATGCAAGAAAGGGTAGAACGATTGCATTCGTTGCAGGAAATGAATCAAAAAAATACGCAGTTGTTTATCCATTTACCAAAACAAGAGAATGGTATTTGTTATCTAAAGAAGACAGACAAAAAATGATGGATGAACACATCGATGTTAGTCAAAAATATCCAGACATAGTTCTCAATACTACATATTCATTTGGAATCGATGATCAAGATTTTATGCTAGCATTTGAGACAGATGATTTAAGAAACTTTCAAGATCTAATTATGGATTTGAGAGAAACCAAAGTTTCAGCCTATGTCAAAGTAGATACACCGATGTTAGTCTGTGTAAAAAAAGACATCATCCGGTTAATAGGAAGTCTTGGTTAGTGGAATCTCTAAAAGAATGGGCAACAGTAGTTAATGCCCTAGAAAACGGTGAGCAAACAGTTCTCCTAAGAAAAGGAGGAATATTAGATGTAGCATCAGGATTTAGAATTGAATCAAAAAAATTCATATTATTTCCTACACAAGAACATCAAGAATATAATCACATAAAACCACAATTTCATAAATATCTTGAACAAGTAAAATCAAATCCACTGAAAAATGGATTTAATAGAATTACATCATATGCAGAGGTATTAGCAGAAGCAGATATTTTATCTGAGGAAATAATCAGGAAATTATCATCATTTCATATTTGGAGCGATTCATACATCAATGAAAGAAGAAATTGGAAACCAGACAATCCAATGAAAGCAATATTTTTAAAAGTCTATAAAATGCCGGAATTTAATACTCCTATAAAATCTGAATATCAGGGCTGCAAATCTTGGATAAACATAAATGAAGAAATTCCAGTGGGAGAAGCAGTTTTGAGCGATGTAGAAATAGAATCAAGACTAGAGAAATTCAAGGAGATAGTAAAATGAAATACAAAACATTAGGAAAAAGTGGAATTAAAGTATCAGAGATAGGATTTGGAGCATGGACTATAGGTCTTGATTGGTGGGGCAAGAAAATTGAAGAAGATGAAGCAAAACGCATGCTCAAAAAAGCATATGATTTAGGAATTAATTTCTTTGAAACAGCTGATATGTATGGTAAAGGAATAAGCGAGAAACTTATTGGCCAAGTATTCAAAGGAATGAGAGAAGAAGTAGTTATTTCAACAAAATATGGATATGATTTTTCAAAAGTAGAGCAAATTGGTCATGCAGAATTACCACAAAGTTTTGAACCAGAATTTACAAGAAAAGCACTGAGTGCATCACTAGAAAGATTACAGACAGATTATGTCGATTCATACGGAATGCATAATCCAAAGCTAAACCATATTAGAAATGATATCACTTTTGATACGTTTGATAAATTGATTCAAGAAGGAAAGATAAGGTCATCACAAGTGGCATTAGGTCCAGCAATAGGATGGACACAGGAAGGATTAGAAGCAATGGAAAGAAAAAGTGTTTCTGCGATACAAACAGTTTATAATATTTTAGAGCAAACACCTGGAAATGAGTTAATTGAGAAAGCAGAAAAACAAAACGTTGGAATTTTAGTTAGAGTGCCAGATGCGTCTGGAATTCTAACAGGTAAAGTAAAGGCAGAGACAGTAATTCCAAGTAATGATCACAGAAAAGACAGAAAGCAAGAATGGAGACAAAATGCATTACGAAAAGTAGAGCAATTTAGACCAATTGCAGAGCGTAATGGATTAAACATTACAGAATTTGCAATAAAATTCATCTTGTCAAAAAAATCAATCGCATCAGTTTTACCTACGGTCGTAAGTGTAGAAGAAATTGAAACGTTTGCTACAATATCAGATGGAAGATATCTAAATTCCTCAGATATGAAAGAAATAGATGAACTATACAATACTTGGCCCTCATACGAATTAAAAGCAACACAAGCAAATTAGTTTTCAGATGGACAAATCAATCGATCTCATTAAAACATTAGATGTGAGTGAAGAGATGAAACTTGCAAAGATTGGAGAGTACAAAAAATGGGATGTAATAATTAAAAAAATAAAAAATAAAGTGAGTCTAAATCCATCAGACTTGGAGTATTTTTCGAACATAACAAGAATTTACAAGGATTCAAACATAACCATTAGAAGTAAAGTCTACCACACAAAACTATCAGATCATGATGAAAAACCAGCATGTGAAATTTGTGGTGATGATTCAACATATTATTGCAACATGAATGACCAATATTTTTGTATGATTCATGTAGTAGGACATGATGATAATGAATTTTAAGATACAGAAATTGTTTCTTCTAGGCTAAAATTATTTTCAACAAAGTATTCTACTCGAGTTTTTTTAAATTCACGTGTACTAAACAATATTTTATAATCATCAATGTTGATTTGATTTTGGATTGTTTTTGCCATTTCTCCTGCTTCCTCTTCAGATTTACAATGAATCATAGAAAATACACTATATGGCCAATCAGGATATGTGGGTCTTTGATAACAATGACTAACTTGTGGAAAAGCACCTAATTTTGAACCTACTTCTGAAATTTTATCATCAGGTACATTCCAAACAATCATCCCATTTGCTGTAAATCCAACCTCTCTATGTCTTAAAATTGCGGCAAATCTTCGCATTACTCCAATACTTTCATAGTATTTCATTTTCTCAAATAATTCATCTTCAGTGAGCCCTAGTTTTGTTGCAGAATTTAGAAATGGTCTATCAATGATTTCCATATCTTTTTGCATCGCACGGATAAATTCCTTATCTTGTTCAGTGGGAACAAATTTTACATTTTTGATTTCTTTTTTTTCTTCTGTCGGAGCAATCTCATGTTTTTTTTCATCAATCATATCTAATTTTACACCAATTTTGAATAACTGAATAGTCGGCAACATTCTAACTTTTTTAATTCCTTTTAATACAAAAAATTTGTCCACTTCAGTCTTCAAATCAGAACCAGGTGGTACTGCCAAAGTAAACCAGAGATTAAACTGATGATCTCGCTCATAATTATGGCTTACACCGGGATGACGATTGATCTGATTTGCAACGTGTTCTAATTTATCAGATTCAATCTCCATTGCAACCAAGGAACTTTTGTATCCAAGACGTCTTGTATCAAATATTGCACTTAGTTGTCGCAATACTCCAATTTTTTTAAGATGGGTTAAACGCTCTTTAATAATTTCAGATGAAGTTCCAAATTTTTTTGCAATATCGTCAAAAGGTTTTGGAGTAAGAGGAAAAGTCCATTGAATTTCATTAAGAATTTCTTTATCAAGATTATCTAGAGATTGAGCCAATATCTCAATAATTATCCCATTCAATTAAAAATGTAGCTGGAATATTACGTGTCTGATTTGAATCTATAAATAGAAACTTTTGTCCCTTTGATTGGTGATAATTAATCTAAATCTACATGGGAGATTAGTCATTGTTCTTGGTGGCGGAAATGAAGCTCTAAAGAGAATTAATTCATTATTAAAGGAAGATGGTCAGATTCTAGTAATCAGCAATGTGATAAACAATCAGATAAAAATGCTAGTGAAAAATAAAAAAATAGAATTTAAAAAACAAAAAATTCAGAGTCCAGCTGAACTTTCAATCTACAAGCCATATATGATAATCACAACAACAAAGGATAAAAAATTGAATCAGAAAGTAATTAACCATGCCAAAAGCAAAAAGATCATCGCATATAGTGCAGATAATGCAGAATTAAGTGATTTTGCAAATCTTGCAATCATAAATTTTGAAAACGTAATTCAGATCGCAATTTTTACAGGTGGTAAAAGTCCAGCCATGTCAAAAAAATTGAAAATAGAAGCTGAAAAAATATTCAAAAAAATAATCACGAAAGAAGATATTGGCCATATAAAAATTCAAAATATTGCAAGAGAACATGCTAAAAACATGATCTTAACTCAAAAGGAGAGAAAAATGTATTTGAGCAGTATTATGAATGATAAAGAGATTAAACAGTTAATAAAAGATGATCAGTTGAAAAGAGCTGAAAAGCGAGCAATTACAATATTGAGGAACTGGAAATGAACCAAAACATAATCAATGCACGTGTTACTTTTCGTAACTCACCTATTCATATTCTTGAAAGATTTACCATAAGAGATTTAGAAAGTGCATACACACAGTTCAAAGAGCATTCAGGTTTAGATGAATGTGTTATCATTCAAACTTGTAATAGAATAGAGTTATTTGGCAAGGCAAAAAATTATGACATTAACAAAATTAAAAAAACTTGGGCTTCACTTACGGGTTTAGAAGAAGAAGCATTTAAAGAAAACGTAGAATTTGTAGAAAATGAAGAAGCATTACATCATTTACTAAAACTAACATCAGGATTAGACTCAATGGTAGTAGGAGAAGAACAAATCCTAGGTCAAATAAAAAACTCTATCACATCAGCCAGAAATGCAAAAGCATCAGGTCAACATCTCAACAATTTATTTGATAAAGCAATACGAATTGGAACTAGGATTAGAAATTCCACTGGAATTAGCCTCGGGGGAATTTCAGTAGGATCAATGGCAGTAAAGTTGGCAGAAGAGAACATTGACGAATTAAAACTAAAGAAAATTTTGTTGATTGGAACCGGCGAAGTATCAACACTTGTTGCAAAATCACTTGGGCGTAGAGGATATGATTTTGTGATAACTAGTAGAACAATGGACAGATCTCAAGCATTTTGTGAAACTATGGGAGGAAGACCGATAAAATTTGAAGAGGTCTTAACAGGATTCGAAAATTATGATGTTTTGTTTGTTGCCACAACTGCTCCTTATTTTCTTGTTACTCAAGATAGGATAACAAAAGCAATGCAAGGAAAGAAAAATGGTATGATGATTCTAGATTTATCAAATCCAAGAACAGTTGACGAGAAAGTTGCAACTATAGGAGGAGTAAAATTGATGAATTTAGATCAGATTGCAGAGATGGTTGAAAAAAATATGAAATCACGATTAAACAAAGTAAAAAGGGTTGAAAATATAATTAGTGAGGAAGTATCTGTATTAGAGGCTTCAATGAAAAGATTAGACGCAGAACCACTTGTGAAAGATGTATTCAAAAATATTGATTCACTAAGAGAAAAAGAATTGCAAAAAGCGCTTCAGATGCTTAATGAAAAAGATGAGAAAAAGATCAAAATCATAGAAGAACTAACAAAAGCAGTTGTAGAAAGTATTGTTTCAACACCAATGAACAATATCCGCAAGGCATCAGAGCAAGGTAAGCCAGACATTATTGAAATGGCAAGTAAACTATTTGACTATAAAAAACAGAATGAATTAGACTAAGATTATATCTTACCCAGAAGAAAATTTGATATGTCATTTCCAACTAGACGTCTTCGTAGATTACGAACTTCTGAGAAAATGCGAGAATTAATTCAGGAAACTACTTTAACTTCAAGAGATCTAATCTGCCCAGTATTTGTTCAAGAAGATCTAAAATCTAGAATCAAAGTTGAATCAATGTCAGAAATTGAGAGATTACCTCTAGAAGACATCAATGATGAAGTTGGTACGATTTCCGATTTGAATATTCCATCTATTATGCTATTTGGAATTCCTACCAAGAAAGATGATGCAGGTACTTCAGCATTTGATGATAATGGAATTGTTCAAAAAGCAATTTCTCAAATTAGAAAAAACTTTGGAGATAAAATAGTAATAATGGCAGATGTTTGTCTATGTCAATTTACATCCACAGGTCATTGTGGTATCATCAAAGAAAATAAAATAGACAATGACTCCAGTCTAGAAACACTAGCAAAGATCGCCGTTAGTCAGGCAAAAGCAGGTGTAGATACAGTTTCGCCCTCTGCAATGATGGATGGACAAGTAACAGCAATAAGAAAGGCATTAGATGATGAAGGATTCACAGATGTATCCATAATGTCACATTCAGCGAAACATCGTTCATCATTTTATTCACCTTTTAGAGACGCAGCAGAATGTGCACCAAAATTTGGAGATAGAAAAACATACCAAGTTCCATTTACAAATGCACGTGAAGCAATGATGGAAATTGAAACAGACATCAATGAAGGAGTAGACATTGTGATGATCAAACCAGCTTTAGCATATTTAGATTTGATAGCAGAAACTAGAAGAAGATTCAATATTCCAATTGCCGCTTATAGCGTATCTGGGGAATATGCATTGGTAAAAGGTGCTGCAAAACAAGGATGGGTAAATGAAAAAGACATTACAGAAGAAATACTATATTGTATTAAGCGAGCTGGTGCTGACATGATTGTAACATACTTTGCAAAATCAGCAGCAAAATTTCTTCAAAAATCATGAGAAATGATGAACGTTTTGAAATAGAAAGGGCTTTTGATGTATTACCACATATTGTAGGTTCTAGCTGGGCAGTAATTTGGTTTAGATTGAATGAAATAAAAAAACCTACTCGTGAAGAATATAGAAAAAAAGTTTTAGACTATCTAAAAATGATGGAGCCAGTTTTTGAATCATATCAAGCAAATGAGAAATTCTCAGAGATAATAAAATACATCCAGATAAGAAAACAAGAAGAATATGAAAAAATCATGTCGGGTTTGAATAAAGAAGTTGAAAAGAGATATGACAGATATATTGATTATGGATAAAAGGAAAATATTCGAAAAAAATTAGAAAAGATAAAAAATGAAATTATTAGTAAAATAAGATTATTGTATTTCCTTTTTTAGTTCATTCAAAAAGGCTTTTAGGACTTTAGTTCGCTTTTTAGCCTCAATTTTACCAGATTTTGTATTCATAAGAGATTCTAATTTGAATAGTTTACGGTAAAAGTGATCCAATGCCCAAATTTCATCATTAGGGACTCTATTTTTGCAGAAAGGATCTTTAACGTTATAAAATGGTCTTTTCTCAGAACCGCTTACAGCAAAGACCCGAGCAATTCCTATTGCACCAATTGCATCCAAGCGGTCAGCATCTTGAAGAATTTTTCCTTCAATGGTTGCAGGGATTTTATTTCTAGAAAAACTATGATCATGAATAGCATCAGAAATTGTTTGGATCTCTTCTTTGGTAAAATTAAATTTTTTTAAAATTTTCTTTGATTTTTCTGCACTTTTTATTGAGGATAATTTTGAGCGTTTGTCAGATTTTGGATATGAAACTATATCATGTAATAAGACAGCACTTAGAACAAGTTTTTCATGAGCGTTTTCCTTTTTACATATTTTTTGGGCATTTTTGAATACTCGCATAATATGATCAAAGTCATGTGCAGGATCATTAATCATCAAATTACATACTTCTTGTTTTAGTGAATTTATAACATTCATTTTAAAATCTCCACAATCTAGGCTTGACTAGTCTAAGTTTTTTCTTATTTAACAGAATGTTCCAGTCAATTGCAGCAAAAATAATAATTGCTATAATTCCCAGACCGTCAGCTAATAAAATACCAACTAATCGATCTTCAAATAGTCTTGTAAATGGAATAAGTATGGCAGGACTTATTGTCAACATTACATAAAATGCTAAAAGCTTTCCAAACCAAAATCCAACATACATACCGATACTTTTTGCTTTTATCAAACCATATGCTACAAAAAGAATATTGTCCGGTAAAGGAGTTACTGCAAAAACAAATGAAGAAATAACATAACCATATTTTTTCTTATTGAGGTAATCCCCTATTACAGTTAAATTTGACGTGTTATTATTTGAATGATTTTTGAATTTAGAAACAAGTTGTTTTAAAACAAATCGTCCAGCTGTTGAAGCAGTGGCACCAACTATGGCAAGTACAGATATATTCATAGAATCATCTAATGCATAAAACGATGAAAGAATTAACCAATTTGGAGGCATTAGAATTGGCGAGATGTTTACCAAAAACAAAACAATTAGAGGTCCAAGATATGAAAATCCATCAAATATCTCAAAAATATCTGCCATATCTACTCGATAAGTTGGATTTTTTTGTTTCTAAACCCTTGGATTGGCATTTAGTCATGAAAATACTGTCAAATGATCGTAATTTATCTAAAAATTTCATAAATTTTAGAACATTGATCAGAAATTGGAAGAAATTGGAACAATCATGCAATATACTTATAAGGAAATTATGCATTATCTTACATATGTCTGAGGTTAGTTGGAAGTGCTTTAGATGTAATCTTACATTTAAAGATGAAAACATTGCAGACATACATAAAGAGATTTCAAAGCATTCCATTACTAAAGTAAAACCTATCACCATCTAATTTTCAAAATTATTTGAAATATTTTCTAGATTTAAAAGTAAATTTAGTGCAGAGGGTGGGATTTGAACCCACGAACTCCTGAGAGAAAGGATTTCCTATTTTTGAGGATCTTGAGTCCTTCTCGGTTGACCGGGCTTCGATACCTCTGCAATGAAATGGAATATTGACTGATATTTTTCGATTACTATTAGAGTGAAATTCAGGAAATGATCGTAAAATTAGAGAATTTTTAAAATAGTTTGTTTATTATTTTTAAAAGTCTATTATTCTTGGCATATGTGATATCCTAAAAACTATCATTTGCAAATTGACCGAAAAACTAGTATTTTACGATATGAAGAATGGATCATAGACGGCATTCATCGATGCATCCATTTTCCATCGTGTTTACTGAGCAGAAATACATAATTTTTTAAAAATTTTTGTAGAAATAAAAAAAGAAAACCAATCACACTAGTTTTTTTGTGTGAGTGGGGTTATCCAAGACTGGACAATGTTTTTATTCAAATCAGCAAATGCATTTACGTTATCATTGAATGTTTTAATGTTTTGTACAGTTGCATCAATTGTAGTTTTAACAATTTGATTTTGTACAGTATTTGCTTGAACAACTTGCTTGCTAACATCTACAAATGCGGTTTTCATTGCATCTGGGATTTCAGTTGAAAATCCATTCTTTTTTGCAAATTCTTGTTGCATTGAGATTGAAGCATCGATTGTTTTTTCACAAGCTTTGACACATTCTTCTTGTAGGTGTGTCATAGATTGGAAATACTGTGGTACATTTTTTGTAACATTTTCAAAATATTTTTGAACATTTTGCTTGTACATTGAATATACATTTCCGGCTTGATTTGTTTGCTGGATTTGTGTAGTCATGATTCTGGTTGTATATGGGACCATATATACTATTGGTAATAAATGGTAATAGTTGGTAATATAAGGTATCAACAGTCATTTTGGTGAAATATAGAATCTAATAGGCACATTCTAGGTGAGAGATGTTTTATCGGATTTAATCATGTACCATAATCAGCATTTTCTATTGTATGATTTTGATTTATTTCCATTCAGGCGATGTAATTTTTGAGAAAAAACGGATATTTTGAATAAATATGAGAATACCTTGATCACTTATGAAAGATTATTTAAAAAAACTTATAATTGTCCAAATTGGAGTCAAAATACATGGCAGAATTTCAATCAGTTGCACAAGTAAAAAAAATGAGAAGTGGAATTAATCTAAAAGCTGAAGTAAAAAGCAAGGGAGAGCCAAGAACCGTGAATCTCAAAACAGGCGGCACAGTTGATGTTTGTGATGCAGTAATATCCGACGGATCAGATGACATCAAACTAACATTATGGGGAGATGACATTAAAGCAGTAAACATTGGTGATGTGGTAGTAATTACAAATGGATACACCAATGAGTTCAAAGGTGAAGTGTCCCTAACAAAAGGAAAATTTGGTAAAATGGAAATCAATCCTCAATAAATTGGATTTTTAAAACGATTGTCTCAATAAACTGTAGATTAGAAATTTCGTTTATTGTTTTGAATATTTTTCCAGTCAACTAAAGATAGGATCACACCTATCAATAATGTTATGATTCCAATAATTAACAAAATACCAGATATTGCCAAAGGTAGAATCTTATTCATAAAAGGTGAATTGGGATTAGAAAGAGCATTAGAATTATCAGGGTCTTCAGAAAGCATTACAACTGTATTAATTATTCTAGAACCATGATTTTGAATTTCAAAGTTCAGGGTATCAGATTTAGTGATATCCAACATCTCAAAGATGATTGGACCATCTTGAGAAAAGACACCATAATCATCCCCATAAACATTAGAGATGGAAATGGAGAATTTGTCACCATCTTGATAATCAGTTATCTGCACACCCCACAACAGAGGAACATTAGATGATTTAGTACTATATGAAAAATAGCCAGATTCACCAGGTAGAATTTGAATATCATCAGAGAATTGGTTGAACATACCTTCAAACATAGAAGGAATGTAAAAATCATCACGATCAGCAATGCCAGACGTTGGAAAAACAGAAACCATAATCAAAATGGAGCCAGTAACTAGTATTAACCCAAATATTCCAATTATCGGACCACGCTTTTTCATTTTAATTAAAATAATAAAAATAAACCCTACTTTAACACTAACTATAAAGTAAATAGGTTTTAGATGATGAAATTATTTTAATTCTAAAATATACACAAATCTATTTTCTAGATTTCTTTTTTGTTGCTTTCTTTGCAGTCTTGGATTTCTTTTTTGTTGCTTTCTTTGCAGTCTTGGATTTCTTTTTTGTTGCTTTCTTTGCAGTCTTGGATTTCTTTTTTGTTGCTTTCTTTGCAGTCTTGGATTTCTTTTTTGTTGCTTTCTTTGCAGTCTTGGATTTCTTTTTTGTTGCTTTCTTTGCAGTCTTGGATTTTACAGATTTGCGTTTTTTGGATGATTTTCGTTTTTTGGCAAGTAATGTTTGAAGATTAGACTGTACTTTTTCAAGTGCTTTTGCAGCAGATTCTTCGGCCCTAGTTTTTTGTTCTAGATCTTTAACAAATTTTTCAGCTGCTTTATGGCTTGCACTCATTGTTTCACGTAATGATGGTTTTGATTTGGATTGTTTTTGAATTTTTGTGCTAATTTTTGACTTAATTTCATTGTATTCGGCAACATCTTCGGCAATCTTTTTTGCCGTTTTTTCTCTATTTTTTATCTCAAATTCTAACTCTTGGATGCGATCATGTATTGTGTTTAATTGTGATTGGGCATATTGTTTTTCTTCAATATTTGTAGCAAACTCTAGTTTTTGTTCTGCATCGCTGAGAGCCTCTTTTTCGCGGTTTAAACGCTCATGAGCCGCTGCAACTAGTCTTTCAATACTTTCCAATTGAGATGTCTTTTGATTGAGAATTCCAGATACATCGGTTGCGTCCTCTTTTTCGGATTCAATTTTCCGATCTATTGAATGCAACCCAGATGAAGATCTTCTTTCAATAGATCTTACTTGTTGTAGTTGTCTTTCAGATTTTTTCCTAAGAGTAGTTGCTTGTTGTTTCTTTTGTCTTAGTTTAATTACCAACTTTTCTAGAGATGCCAACGATTGAATAAAGAGAAATTGGTCGGTTAAGTTATGAATATAATCATGATTTGACTTACCAGTTAACAAAATTAACATATATTGATCGCAAAAAACGATTTTTTAAAAAAATATTAATAAAGAAATTATTAAAAAAGAATGGAATTTCATCCAAAAGATTTGCCAGTAATAAAGACATATGATCTTAAAGATGTTAAAGATGCGTCAGATGCAGTTGAAGATATGGTGAAATTAGGATTCAATAATAGGAAAGAAGGGTTTAGAGTTTTGATGCCAAAAGAATCAAAACTTGCAAAAAGAATAGGATATACAGTGACAACAGGAGTCACTTATGGACTTAGACAAAAAAAAGAGATGAGAGATATAAAATATTGGACATACCATTATGATGAAAATCATTATGCCATAGTTTTGATTAGCAGTAAAGGCTTAACAGAATCAGGGTTTTGATTTTTCAAATATTTTGTATAGTTTTGTTTTTTTAGCCATTACACCAGCTAGCATCACACCAAGAATGGTTCCTCCAATAACATCCATTGGGAAATGCTGAAGAACATACACTCTACTTATAGATACCAATAAAGGATAGATAAGCAACAAGTATGAGCATCTAGGAAATCTTTCAGATAAGGCATATCCAAGTATTATTCCAAAAATTATAGCCCTAGCTGCATGCCCAGAGGGATAAGATGCATCGTATCCCCCTTCACAAAATAATGCAAATGTATCACGGCTGATTTTTACCGGAAATGGTGCACCTTCATAATCAAAGTCAGGCCTATCTCTATCTATTCCGCATTTTATGTATCCAGTAAGCAAAGTGGATAAAACAATTAAAATCATCAAGGTAATTCCAATTCTTCTAGTTTTTTTTATTAAAAGCATCAACACACCAAAACTTAGCATGTAAAAGGAATCACCACTTTCGGTAATGATCTGCATGATAATATCCAGAGTGGGATTTCCCACATTACCAGCAATAAAGGAAATTATTAACTGATCAAAACTTTCTGTTATTTGAAAATATACTAACATAGATACAATGACAAATGAAATTACAAGTAAAACAAATGAACGTGACCTAATATCAAAAATCCAATTTTGCAATTAAGTAAACCTCAAGTATATTATTTTTAATTTTTCTCAAGTAGATAAGTATTGAAAATAAGTTACTGGATAAATATCAAATCATGACAAAAATGATCGACTCAAAGAATTTAACCAAGAGAATAATAGAAAAGCCGTGAAGGTACTCACACTAGATGATTTTGACCTTAAAGGTAAAACAGTTTTTTTGAGAGTTGACATGAATTGTCCTATAGATCCTGAAACAATGGAGATTTCAGGAACTAAACGTATTGAAGAGGCAACAGAAACCATAAAATCGCTAAAAGAGGCAAAAATGGTTGTTGCTTCTCATCAAGGAAGAGTAGGAAATAAGGATTATACTGGAATGGATAAACATGCAAAGGTTCTTGAAAAATTAATGGGAAAAAAAATCAAATATGTAGAAGATGTCATCGGCATTGCTGCGCAAAACGAAATAAAGAATTTGAAAAATGGCGAGATATTGCTTTTAGATAATTTACGATTATGCGCTGAAGAAAATTATGAATTCACACAACAAGAAGCTGCAAACACGATCATGGTAAGTAGGTTATCAAAATTATTTGATCTTTGTGTGTTGGATTCATTTCCTAGTGCACATAGATCACACCCATCAATAGTTGGATTTCCATATGTGTTGCCTGCATGTGCAGGAAGAATTGTTGAAAGAGAAGTCAGAAATCTAGATGAAATCATGACTGTGGCCAAGGCACCACATGTAATTGTGCTTGGGGGTTCCAAGGTTTCAGATAGATTAGAGGCAATCAAATTATTGATTCAAAACGGTCGTGCAGATCATGTGTTACTTACAGGGTTAATTGGAAATGTTTTCATGCGTGCACAAGGAAGAATAAGATACCCGCTTGGAATAAAAAGAGAAGATGAGATAGTAGCAAAAGCGCATTCTCTAATTGGAGAATATCCAGATGTGTTTTCCACTCCAGTAGACGTTGCAATTGACAAAGATGGAAAGAGAGTAGAGATGGATGTAAGAGAGCTTGAGATAGGAGACAAAATTTATGATCTAGGACCTAAAACAGTAGAACATTACTCAAAATTAATTGCCGGTGCAGGAACTGTTTTCATAAGCGGACCTGCAGGATTTTTTGAAAAAAAGAACTTTAGCTATGGAACAAAAGAATTACTCACTGCAGTTGCAAATTCTATGGCAACCACAATAGTAAGTGGAGGCCATTTAACATCTGCATTAAAAAAATATGGATTGGCAGAACAAATAGATCACATCAGTACAGCAGGTGGAGCACTTGTTCTATATCTTACAGGTGAAAAGCTTCCAATGATAAAAGCACTAGAAGATGCAGCTATCAGACACAGATCTAAATAGACGATTTACAAAAAGGGTTAGGACAAATTTGTTTTTCAGACACACCAAGATACACATCTAAATTACAAGCACTGCAATGGTGTTTTTCCATAGGATCAAATAGCTTGAGCCAGATAGTTGTAAAATTTTGTGCAATATTTCTTGCAAGACCAGAATCACAAATTTCATGAAAATACGATTCTACATCATCTATAATCCAAGAAGGATCCAAATCTCCGTTTTGTTTTATTTTCGCAAAAACTTCATCATTTGTGAATTTGTCATCAGCATCATTGTGATTTTCAAAAATTATTTTTCTAATTTGAAGTTGAATTGGAGTTGTGGGGGTAAAATTGCCCATGTCAGTATAAGTTGGCTGCCTCTTCTTTTAACTTATCTACATCTTGAGAATCTTTCATGTGTTTTCCAAGATATGAATAAAGGGCAGATTTTAATACTTTGAGAGAAAGTAGTGCACATTTTATTCTAACAGCCTGTAAATGTTCCAATCCCAATTCACTTAATACGTCGTGTTTAGTGATATTTCTCACTTCTTCAATTCCTTTACCTTTTGTAATTTCAGTCAATACTGAAGAGCACGCCATACAAATAGCACATCCCTTACCATGAAATTTAATATCAGATACTTTGTCATCGACAATTTTCATATCAATATCAATACTATCGCCACATAATGGATTTGAGTCATGAAAAGTAACATCAGGATTTTCTATTTTACCATAATTGACAGGATTTCTTGAATAGTCAATTATCATTTCATGATAAATGTCTGCATTGCTGCTCATAGTTTGAATATCCTCGCGACTTTATTTAATGAGTTAATCAATGAGTCTATTTCCTCTTTAGTATTGTAAATGTAAAAACTTGCTCTAGAGGTGGCTGCAACATTTAGTCTTTCCATTAGTACTTGAGCACAGTGATGTCCAGATCTTACTGCAATTCCTTCCTCATCTATTATTTGTGCCACATCATGAGGATGAACATCTGCAAAATTAAATGAGATTACGCCACCTCTTTTTGAGATATCTTTGGTGCCATAGATTGTGAGTCCATTTATCTTGGATAATTTTTCAATAGCATAATTTGTCAATTCGATTTCGTGTTCTCGTACATTATCCATTCCAAGATTTGTGAGATAGTCTATTGCTGCTCCAAATCCAATAACATCAGCAATATTTGGAGTACCAGCTTCGAATTTGTATGGTAAATCATTCCATGTTGTTTCGTATTTGTGAACCTCCCTAATCATATCACCGCCACCATGAAATGGGTTCATTGTTTGCAGTACTGATTTTCTTACCCATAAAACACCAATTCCAGTAGGTCCCAACATTTTATGCCCAGAAAATGCAAAAAAATCACAATCTAGTTTTTCAATGTTAACGGGCATATGAGGAACAGCTTGGGCTCCATCGATCAAAGTCAATACACCATATTCTTTACATTTTGAAACTATTTTTTCTGCATCAGTAATGGTGCCAAGAACATTAGACATTAGACTAAATGTTACAAGTTTGACTTTACCTGTTGCAAGATATTTGGTAAGATCATCTAAAATTAATTCGCCGTTATCATCCATTCTAATATATTCTAGCTTGGCACCTTTTTCTTGAGTTAAGAGTTGCCAAGGGACAATATTACTATGATGTTCATATTCAGTGGTAACTATAATATCGTCTTTTTGGATATGTGTTCTACCCCATGCATATGCAACTAGATTTATTGCCTCAGTTGTTCCTCGAACAAAAATAATTTCTTCTCTATTTTTTACATGTATGAAATTTGCAATTTTATCTCTTGTTGCCTCATAAAGTTCAGTTGCTTCTTCTGCTAATGCATAGACTGCTCTGTGAATGTTTGCATTATGATTTTTATAATAATCAGTGATTGCATCGATTACTTGATTTGGTTTTTGTGTGGTAGAAGCATTATCTAGATAAACAAGTGGCTTGTTATCCCTAACAGTTCTTTGCAAAATAGGAAAATCTTTTCGTAACTTTTCAAAAGATGTTTGTGTACTTTGCATTTCTATACCTCCACGTAGACCTCGTTTTGATCTATTTTAACATTGTATGTTTTTAGTGGGATTTCTGCAGGAAGATTTTGTGGCTTTCCACTTTGTAAATTAAAAACAGAAAGATGCAACGGACATCTTACACCTTCCTCGCTGAGAAATCCTGTTGAAAGATCAGCATCGGCATGAGTACATATTAGATCAGTTGCGTAAATTTTTCCTTTTTGATTTGCCAAGAGAATTTTTTTATCATCATGAGAAAAACCAAAGAGTTGACCAGTCTTTACTTGATCCAATTTACAAGCTTTAATCCATTGAGCCAAGTTTTATCACCTATACTTGTAATGTTGTTCAATTTCAGAATCTTCGTTGTAACGTGTTTCTTCAATTTCAACAAATTTTGTCAATTCTTCATCAGTGTTAATTGTTAATTCACGTGAATCCCATTTAGATTCAATCAAGTAAGCAATCCATGCCCTGACTTGATATGACATCTTTCTTGATAGAGGTTCCAAAAATCCTTCAATAATTGTTCTTTCAGCCTCTTCTTTACTTAGACATCTAGTTCTAAGATAGAAGATTTGTTCCTCATCAATTTGGGCAACAGATGCAGAATGAGTTGCTTTGACATCGTTAGTGAAAATCTCCAATCCAGGAATTGCATCTGATTTTGCATCTTTATCAAGTAAGATGGAACGGCCTGACAAAAATGAGTTTGATTTTGTGGCATTTTCTTTTATTCTAATCATTCCCTTGAAAAGAGATTTTGATTTATTTCGTAAAATTGATTTTTCAACAACTCGACCATCGGTAGATGGACTTTCGTGATTCACGTTTGTTTGAATATCAAAAGATTGCTCATTGTTTCCAAATATTACTTCAGAATCATTAGCAGAAGCACCTGTTCCATTAAGAAAATATTCTATTTTGTATCTAGACAGCATAGAACCAAACAAGCCAGAATACCAGTTAACTTTAGAGTCTTGTCCCAAGTCAGTTCTCCTAGTAGAGAAATTAACAGTGGTTTGATCCATCATTTGTAATGTTGTAATATCAAGTTGGGCATTTTGGGCAATGTTTGTGTTTAGCAATTCAAGATATGCTTGCTGTTTTTTTGCTTTAGAAGAATATAATTCCTGAACAATGGTTGCCTTGCTACTTTCATCTGCAAATATAATATTTCTAGCAATGGTGGAAATTCCATCGTCAGACAAGCAGGATAAGATATGGATTGGTTTTTCCAATACGAGATTACGTGGTATGTGAATGAAAATTCCAGAATTAAATGCTGCATTATTTAGTGCAGTAAACTTGTCTTCTTTTGAGTTGGATGCCTCTAGTGCTTTTTTTACTAGTTCCGGATTATTCTTTATTGCATCATTAATAGAAGTGATTACTAGTCCTTTTGATTTTAATTCATCAGGAATATGGATTTTATTGGTATTACTTCCTATTTGAATAATGCATGTTTCTTTTTCTAATTCATGTAATCTTTTTTGAAGGAAACTAGGTATTGCATCAGTAGTAGATGTTGAAAAAGAAACTTGTTGTGGATCCATTCTTTTTGCATCAGTGTATTTATTGTAAAGTGGGGATGTCTCAATTGGCAAAGCGTCATAAATCGATAAAGAACTCTGTCGATATTGTTTTAACCAGTCAGGTTCATTTCGTGATGAAGAAATTTCTTCAACATGACGAGAATTAAGTTTTGAAAGAGTTTCTTGAGACATGATATTAACCTAAATTGAGATTTAGGGGTTTAACCCACAGAATCATCCATCTCTAGCTTGATGAGTCTGTTTAATTCTACAGCATATTCCATAGGCAATTCCTTTGTAAAGGGTTCCATGAATCCATTAACAATTAGAGATAATGCTTCTTCTTCAGTGAATCCTCTAGTCATAAGATAGAAAATTTGTTCGTCTCCGATTTTTCCTACAGTTGCTTCATGTGTAATTGTAGCGTCTTCTTGATTAATTTCCATGTAAGGATAAGTATCAGTTTTTGATGTATCGTCTAACAATAATGCATCACATCTTACTGTGGCTTTTACATTAGTGGCACCTTTTGCAACATGGAGCATTCCTCGGTAAGTGGATCGTCCATCTAATCTACTGACAGATTTTGACGTAGTTTTTGATGTAGTGTTTGGTGCTAGATGAACCATTTTAGCACCTGTATCTTGGTGTTGCCCTTTTCCTGCAAAAGCAATAGATAGTGTTTCACCATATGCTCTCTCACCCATCAAATAGATTCCAGGATATTTCATTGTGAGTTTACTGCCAATGTTGCCATCAATCCATTCTACTGTTGCACCCTCATATGCATAAGCACGTTTTGTAACTAGATTATACACATCACTACTCCAATTTTGGATTGTGGTATATCGTAATTTTGCATCTTTATGTGCCACTAGTTCAACAACTGCTGAATGTAGTGATTCAGATGAATATACTGGAGCAGTACATCCTTCAATGTAATGAACTTCAGAACCCTCATCAGCTATGATTAATGTTCTTTCAAATTGTCCAATATTTTCAGCATTAATTCTAAAGTATGCTTGCAATGGCATGTCAACTTTGACTCCTGGTGGAATGTAGATAAACGAGCCACCACTCCAAACTGCACTGTTTAGTGCGGCAAATTTATTATCTTCTGGAGGAATTATTTTACCAAAATATTTTTTAAAGATTTCAGGATGTTCTTTTAGTGCAGAGTCAGTATCCAAAAATAACACACCTTGTTTTGCCAAGTCTTCTCTTAGACTATGATAGACAACTTCGGATTCATATTGTGCACCAACACCAGCTAAAAATTTCTTTTCAGCTTCTGGGATACCTAATTTATCAAAAGTAGCTTTGACTTCTGCTGGAACATCATCCCAATTCTTTTCAGTTTTTTCAGTTGCCTTTGCATAATAGTAAATATTTTGGAAATCAATATGACTTAGATCGCCACCCCAAGTTGGCATTGGCTTTTTCATAAAAATTTCATAAGAGCGTAATCTAAAATCAAGCATCCACTGTGGCTCGTCTTTCATTTTACTAATAGCAATAACAGTATCTTTTGAGAGACCTTTTTTGCTTAGATGTACATACAAATCAGTTGAATCTTTAAAATCATACTTTGAATAATCCATGTTTAGATTTTCAGTAGACATGAAGAACATAACATCGTTATATTATAAATACATGAGGAAAAATAGGCACAGCTAAATAGCTTCAGCTAAACTCTAGAGTTTAGCTAGATTCGGAACATTTGACACAAGATATTGTAGATTATTTTATTGAATGACATACAAAGATTTTACTTTCTAAAATATACATAAATCCCTACGTCACAGAAATTTAATTTAATAGATTTGAGAGAGATTTAAAATTAAGATTGTTTTGCAGATGCAGTTGCTTGTGGTGGTGCGTTTACTGGATCAACTGTAATTGTTACAGTATCAACGCTTTCTCTGCCATTATCATCAAATACCTTTAGTTCAAAGACCAGTACTTTGATTTCACCGTTAGCCACAGTTGGAGATGTAAATGATGGAGTTACTGAAGATGCAGATGATAACACTACAGGTTCGCCAGAAATTTGTGTCCACATGTAGGAGAGGTCCTGACCTTCAGGATCATTGCTCATGCTGCCATCCAATGAAACTTTGACATGTTCATTTACAATTTGATCAGCACCAGCATCTGCTACGATAGGTAGATTCAATACGTTTACAACATTAATCTTCATGTTATCAGAAGATGATAATTGACCGTCAGTGGCACTACAGGTCATAGTAATTGCTTGGTCTTCAATGACTGCAGGAACTTGTACTGTGGTGCTTGCAGACGAACTATCACCAATTACAACTTCACTATTAGATGAAGACCATGTGAAACTAACCATATATCCGTCAGAATCACTTGCAGAGCATAACAAATTCAAGATGGTATTTTCATTAGCAGTTTGATCAACACCTGCATCTACAATAGGTGCACTATTTGCTGGAACTACCAAGAGAATTAATTGATCAGAACCATGTTGATTTTCAGAGTCTGTCACAGTTAGTTGGAATACCATTCGTTTAATTTCGCCAGAAACTACAGATGGTGCTGTAAATGAAAATGATGGCTTAGTTGTATCAAATGAGACAGTTTCGCCTGCAATTTGTTTCCATGAATACGTTATTGGTCCATTCTCAGGATCAGTACCTAAACCAGTGACAGACACATCAGATCCTCCAATTACCTTTCTATCTGGACCAGCAGATGCTCTTGGTGGTAAGTTAACAGTGTTAATTGTTACAGCAACGTCATCTTTATCAGAGTTGCCTTGGGAATCAGTAACGGTTAGTTCAAAAACTAATGTTTCAGAGCTAGTGCTAATAACAGGAGTAAAGAAATAGACAGAGAATGTAGCTTGTTCATAGAGATCAATAGGCATTCCAGATTTTTGTGTCCAAGAATATCGTAACTTATCGTTATCAGGATCAGTACCAGTTCCAATTAATTTGACTAGAGCATTTTCAGATACACTTTGATCTGGACCTGCATCAGCAATAGGAGATCCGTTTGCAGGAATGACTTTAACTAATGCTAGAGCATTTGCCCAACCATTTCCAGGAGAATATCCAGTTACTTGGAATGACAAAATCATCTCAGTTTCATCAGGAAGTTGAGGAGCTGTAAATTGTACAGATGGACCAGTGTATGAATTCAATTGTACTCCGGTGCCAATTAGTTGAACCCAAGAGTAGCTGATTGGCAGCCCGTTTGCGGTTTGTCCAGTTGCACTAAGTGTAACTGTTTGTCCTTCTTCGACAATTTGCATTGGACCAGCTTGAATTGAAATTAATCTATTTGAAAGAAGACCAGTAATAGGATAAACATTGGCAGTATCACTTGCAGAACCACCAAATCCATCATCAACAGTTAGTTGAAAAGTTAACGGAGTGGTTTGAGAATAATCAATATGTGTTGGAAGAATTGTAAGATATTTTCCATGTGTGGCAGACAAGCCTAGCGGTTGACCTCCTACTTGTGTCCAACTATAAGTTAACGAATCACCATCAGGGTCTAAAGCACTACTAACCAGAGTAACTACATTAACAGTTTTAAAAGTCACTTGATCTTTTCCTGCGCTAACCATTGGGATATGGTTAACAGGATTTACAACAACTTCAACGGTATCAGAACTACTTGCACCTGCTGGGTCAGTTACAGTAAGGGTAAATGTTAGAACTTTAATTTGACCATTTACTACGTCTGGAGCCATAAATGTTGGCTCAGCCACATTATATGAGGATAATGCTACTGGTTCACCATCTATTTGCACCCATTCAAATATCAGAGTGTCGTTATCAGCGTCAACTCCTTCACCGACTAATGTGACAAGTCTATTTTCAATTACTTCAATAGAGTTACTCTCAGCAAAAGAGTAAGTGGCGGTACCAACTAAAAACAGACTAAAAACTAATGAAAGTAAGATAATGTATGAATTCACTAAATAAATATAAAATATTTGAGATATATTAACTATACAGATAATTTGTATCAAATAGATCGAAAAATAGAGCGATCGACCATTATGAAACGAGTAGGCAGTTAGTCAAATGCAAAATATGCCAAATATTGGAATTAGTCCAAGTCAGCAGACATAATCAGAGAACCAAATATCTCAGAAAAACTATGCAATTGAAAAAATACTCTTGATGGTATCAAAGGCACCAGATACAGTATGAACTTGGGCAATAGTATTTTTGACATTAAATTTTTTTAATTCGTCAGATGTAAATGGACCAATAGCAACAACAGTTAGTTTTTCTAAATTACTTAACAATGAATTCTCATCATAATCTTTGGACATTATTTCAAAAAAGGCCCTAACAGAAGAGGCGCTTGTAAATACAATTCCATCAACTTTATTTTGTGAAAACAATTCCCTAAATTCATTCCATTGAGTGGTATCTCTAAATGCACAAACATCATAGAGATGAATTTCTTTTACATCAATTCCTATCTTCTCTAAGAGTTCTTTCAAAAATGGGGTAGATGCTCCACTTCTAGGCACAATTACTTTTTTTCCTACAGCATGTAATTTTGTAAATAACTCTCCAACACCAACTGAAGAATAGGTATTGGGCATACATGCAACTTTAATACCTTCATTTTCTAGCGCAATTTTTGTTTTTGGGCCTACTGCCATGACAATAGTATTTGCCACTGCAAGTTGTAATTTTTCAAATTTAGAAACTTTTTTTGCAGCATCAAAAAGAAGAGTCACAGCCTTTGAACTCATAAATACAGAATAATCAGGATCATATTGTTTTACTGAATCCAGAAACTCATCTACAATTTTTTCTCCCTTGCTAACTAGTTCAATAGTAGGCAAAGAAATAGGTCTAGCATTATCTTTGGTTGCTAAATCTATGAATTCAGAAGAATCATCTTTTGAGCGAGTTATCGCTATAGTTTTTCCTTCAAGCATTTTTTTTCCATCCTATGATATTAGATAGATCTACGACTTTGCCTATTATGATATTTGTAGGAGGTTTGATTTTATTTATCTTTACGAGCTTTGCAATATTAGATACTGTTCCGATAATCATTTTTTGTTGTGGGGTTGTACCATTTTGAATTACAGCTACTGGTGTTTGTTTATTCAATCCACCTGCAATAAGCTGCTTACAAATAACATCAATTCTTGAAAGTCCCATCATAATTACAATAGTATCAACAGATTTTGCAAGACGTTTCCATTTGACTGATTCATTTTTCTTTTCAGGATCCTCATGACCTGTAACAAATACAACTGATGATGCATGCTTTCTATGGGTCAATGGAATTCCAGCATAAGTTGCAGAACCAATTCCAGATGTAATTCCTGGAACTATTTCATACTTTATGTTATTTTCTTTAAGATATTCAGCTTCCTCCCCACCTCTACCAAAGATTATTGGATCGCCACCCTTTAGCCGAACGATGTTTTTATGGGATTTTGCAAATTTTACCATTAACTCATTAGTATTATTTTGATGAGTAGTATCATCTCCTACTTCCCTTCCAACGTACATTTTTTTTGCAGACTTGGGAATCATTGAGATTATTTTTTTGCTTACCAATCTATCATACAATACAACATCTGCTTTTTGTAAGAGCTCAACTGCCCTCAAAGTAATTAATTTACTATCGCCTGGTCCTGCTCCAACAAGATACACCTTACCTGTCATTGTTTATTCCATTCCTCCACTTTTTTTCTCCAATTTATTGCAAGGTCATTTACGCCTTTCTCACGTAGTTCCTCACCTATGGTCTTACCAAGAGAGAGTGGGTCATTTTTGTTTCCAGATTTCTTTACAAACAACGATTTTTTTCCATCTACCGAAAAAGCAGATACACTCATAGTCATTTGATCTCCATGAGATTTAGCATATGCACCAATTGGGAATCGACACCCAGAATCGACAAAGTCAGAAAGAGCCCGTTCTGCCTCAATTTCCAATCTAGAATCAGCATCTTCAATTTTTTTCAGCATTGAAATTGTATCAAAATCGTCTTTTCTTGAAACTATAGCTAAGGCACCCTGTCCTGGAGATGGAGAAAAGTCTTCAATAGATAACTGTGTAAACACAACATCAAGATCTAATCGTGTAATTCCTGCTTGTGCAAGAACAACTGCATCAAAATCTTTTCCAAGTACTTTTTTGATTCTTGTTTCGATATTTCCTCGTATTGGACGAACTGTAACATCAGATCTTTTTCTTGTTATTTGTACTGCACGTCGTAGTGAGCTTGTACCTATAACTGCATCTGGTTTTATAGAATCAAGATCAGTGCCATCAGATGAAATAAAAATATCGTTTACTGTTTCTCTTTTTGGAACAGAAGACAAAATCAAGTTTTCAATTAATTGAGAAGGAACATCTTTGAGACTATGTACCGCAAAATCTATCTCGTTATCTGCTACTGCCCTATCAATTTCTTTTTCAAATATTCCCTTTTGATCAATTGTAAATAATGGTCTTGCATCTGTGTCACCTTTGGTCTTTATTGTTTTGATCTCAAATTCAGTATCAGGGTTTATTTTTTTTAGTTCGGATATGACCCAGTTAGTTTGTGCAAGTGATAATTGACTACCCCTTGCACCAATCACATATTTCAATTCTTCACCGATTTTAATGCAGCATCATAAGCATTCATGGTATGAGTTAGATCAGTTTGTGTGTGTGCATCAGATAGAAAAACTACCTCAAACTGAGATGGTGCAATAAAAACACCTTTTTTTAATAAAATAGTGAACAATTTTTGGAATTTTTTTGCATCTGCACTCTTTGATGACTTGTAGTCTATGATAGGCTTGTTTGTAAAGAAAATTTGGAACATTGACGATGTAAAATTGATTTGATGGGGTATTTTCATGTCAGTTGCAATATCACCTATGGCACGAGTTAGCATGATATTGTACTGTTCAAGTTTTGAATACAGTTTATGTTTTATTTTGTTTATTGTCTTTATTGAAGCAATTGCTGCGCTTACAGAGATTGGATTTCCAGCATATGTACTGGCTTGGTAAACTTTACCTCTTGGAGAAAGTAAATCCATTATTTCTTTTTTTCCGCCTACGGCTGCAACGGCAAATCCATTTCCTAATGCTTTAGCCAAAGTTGTAATGTCTGGTTTGATTCCAAAATGTTGTTGGGCACCACCGGGAGACACTCTGAATCCAGTTACAACTTCATCAAAAATTAAAGGAATATCATTATCTTTTGTAATTTTTCTAACTTCAGAAAGGAAATTATTTTCAGGTAAAATTAATCCCATATTAGCTAAGATTGGTTCAATTATAACTCCAGCAATATCTTTGTTTTTTGTTATGATTTTTTCAAGTTCTTCAGAATTGTTATATGGTACAACAAGAGTGTTTTTTGAAACCTCATCTAAACCACCATCAGATATAGAAATCCCATTATGTGCAGAGCCAGATCCTGCTTTTACCAAAACAGAGTCATGTGCTCCATGATAACAGCCTTCAAATTTTATTATTTTCTTCTTTTTTGTAAATCCACGAGCTAATCTTATAGCAGTCATTGTAGCTTCACCACCAGTATTTACTAACCTGACTTTGTCAATTGAGGGGAAATTTCCAATAATTAATTTTGAGAGTTCTATTTCAGATTCAGTTGGAGTACAAAACAGAGTTCCTTGCGTTAATTGTTTTGATACTGCATTGAGAATTTCTTTTCGTCGATGTCCTAACAGTAATGCACCGTAACCATTACAGAAATCAATGTACCTGTTTTTGTCCTCATCCCAGATGTAAGCACCATTAGATTTTTTGGCAAAGAATGGATATGGTTCAAAATACCTAACAGGACTGTTTACCCCTGATGGGATTACTTTTTTTGCATCATTGAATAATTTTTGAGAATTAGACAATAATCAACTGTGATTTGGGTCATTATTATTCGTAATAATTAACAGAAGGCTATTTTTTCTGTTGGAACTTGTTTCGAAATAGAAATGCAGTGATAATAGTTCCAACATAAGGTGCAGACCAGTATAGCCACAAATTATCTAATACTCCTGAGAATAATGCAGGAGCTAATGCCCTAGCAGGATTCATGGAAGCGCCAGAAATAAAAGCCAAAAAAAAGATATCCAACCCAACAATTCCACCAATTGCAATCCCACCGAATCCTTTGAGTCCTTTGGTGTAAACTACAGTAAAGATTACAGCCATTAACATAGCAGACGCTAAAACTTCAACTGGGAATATCAGAAATAATGAAAAATCGGGGTTGGGTGAATTTGCTCCAAGATTTGCTTCAGTGCCAATAAAACTCATAACAAACAAAGAACCAAGTAGTGCCCCAATAATCTCGGCAGTAAAATAGCATGCAATTTTATTTTTAGAAATATGTCCTGTAATGTAAAACGCAATTGTCACTGCAGGATTAAAATGTGCTAATGAGATTTTTCCAAAAAAATAGATCCCAATTATTAATGCAATAAATGGTGCAATGGCAGCAAAAGCAATCCCCAACGTTCCTCCTGTTTGCACGTCATAAACAATAGAGCCAGTTGCAAATACAACAAGAATGAAGGTTCCAATTAATTCAACGATAAAAATTTGTAAATTTGAATATGTCATTCAGTATTTTCCTCAAGAGATTTAATTAAGATCATCACCTTTGCTTTTATCTGATCACGTATTTTTCTTACTTCTTCTATTGACTTTCCCTTTGGATCTGGAATTTGCCAATCAAGAGTATCTTTCATAAATAAAGTAGGACATGATTCTTTGTCAATACAACCCATATTGATTGCCTTTTCTGATTCATCTATAATTTGTTGTGAGATATGTTTTGGTGTTTGATTTTCAATATCAATACCAATTTCTTTCATGGCTTGTAAAACAATTGGGTTTACGTGAGTGCTTGGCTTTGTTCCAGCACTTATTGTCTCAAATCCTTTTGGCATGTATTTTCTAAAAAATGCCTCAGCCATTTGGCTTCTGCCAGCATTTTCAACACAAACAAAAAGAATTTTTTTCATGATATCATCTCAAAATTTGAAAATAATTTACACAAAAAGTTTGATCAAAAGCATTGCCAAATATGAAACTCCAGCACTAGCAGGAATTGTGATAACCCAAGCCCAGACTATTCTTTTACCTATTCCCCACCTAACTGCAGAAATACGCCTTACTGCACCTGCGCCCATAATAGCGCCCGAAATTGCATGAGTTGTACTTGCAGGAATTCCAGCATGTGCCAAAATGGCTAAAATAGTTGCACCACTAGTTTCTGCAGCAAATCCCTGATATGGCTTTAGTTGTGTTATTTTTACTGCCATTGTTTTTACGATTCTCCAACCACCAAAAAATGTACCAAGACTTATTGCAAGTGCTGCCATTAGTATGACATAAAATGGTACATCAAATGTTGTGATCACTCCTTCTGTTAACAAAATTAGTGCAATTATTCCCATTGTTTTTTGGCCATCGTTTGCTCCATGTGTCAGTGAGAAATAAGTAGATGATACAAGTTGTAGTTTACCAAAAACAGAGTTTACTTTGCGCGGTTTTTTGTTTGCAAATACTCTGATAATTAGTGTTGCAAGTAAAAATGCACCAATCAATCCCACTATAGGTGAGACAATTATTCCAGTTACTACCTTTTCAAGTCCACCAAAAATTATTGCGTGTGTTCCCGCACCTGCAATACCTGCACCTATTATACCACCTACAAGTGCATGGCTGCTTGAAGAAGGTAGTCCCCACAACCAAGTGATTAGATTCCATGCAATTGCACCAGATAATGCACCTATGATGATATGAATAGTTACAAAATCAGGATTTATTATTCCCTTTCCAATTGTTGTTGCAACTGCTACTCCAAAAAGAAATGGACCAACAAAGTTTGCAACAGCTGCAAGTGAAACTGCCTGAAGCGGTTTTAGTACTCTAGTTCCAACAACGGTGGCAATAGAATTGGCCGCATCATGAAACCCATTGATAAAATCAAAAATTAGTGCTGCTATTATTGCACAGATAGCTAGTTCATACATAATTACCACTAAGTGTATTTCAAAACTATGTCTTCAATAACATCTGCAACATCTACACATCTATCAGATGCAGTTTCCATTGTTTCATAGATGTCTTTTAGTTTAATGATGTTTATAGCGTCATTGCTCTCAAAGAGTTTTTCAATAGATTTTCTATACAGATCATCCACTATGTGCTCAATATTGCCTGTATTTCGACAGTGTGTTATCATATCTTGAGGATTTTTGATATTGTTTAATTTTGATACCATGTATTCTACTTCTTTTGTTGCATTTACAAGCTCTTTTGCAATTTCTAGTGTGTATAGTGGAGGACTAGTAATTTTGTAACTACGTGTTCGTGCAGAAATTCCATCCATGAAATCAATCACATCATCTATTTTTGATGCAATTCTTTGCATGTCCTCACGGTCTAAAGGTGTGATGAATGTCTTATTTAATTCCGCAAAAATATCGCGAGTGAGAACATCAGCCTCGCTTTCAAGATTTTTGATTTTTGTGTGTTGTTCCGTATTACTGAGATCCGAAAATAAAACAACTAGTGCCTCAGCAGTTTCCACGGCCTTTTTTGCCAGATTATTAAGAATTGATAAAATTTCCTTATCATTAGATCGTACCCAAGAAAACATGTTTACCATGAATCGAATTAAATGAGATGGATGTTAAAACTGTTATCCACATAATGAATACAATATTTGGATCTGCCAAATTTTACGTGATTTATGTTTATTAGAGATTCATTATTCTAAGATAATTAGTTAATTTTCAGTTTTTGTATGAGATGCAATACGTTCTTCACTTGGACGATGTTTGCCAGTTACAATATAGTTAATCGCATCACTCATGAATACAGCATGATCACCAATTCTTTCCAAATACCTCAACAATAATGCTTCAGCAAGGGCACACCTAGTATTTGTAGATTCAATCAATTTCGGTAATCTCTCACGATAGATTCTATCAATGAATTTTTCATCCTCACGGATTTCAACAGCTTTTCTAACATCCAATTCTGCAAAAGATAAAACAGCAGATTTAATCATATGTTTCACTTTTTTTGTAGATTCAATAAGTGATGCGTTGGTGCATTCGGATACATCGCCAAACAAATCTCGGACAAGAGTAATATCATAAGCATACCTGCCAAATCTAGAAAATGCGTATGAAATTTCTGTTGATGAACGAATTAATCTAAAGTCATCAGCCACAGGTTGATACTTTAACAACATATCAAATGTAAGATCTTCTACTTCAAAGTATTTTGCACGAATAGCATCAGATAATTTTAGAACTTTATCTTTGGTATTTGTTCCTGTCAAATACGAATCTATTGCCAAAGATATTGATTCAATTACCATATCACCCATTTCAGACATGATAAAAGACAACTTGTGCAGTGAAGGGTCAATTAATCGAGTCATTTATCCAAAGTGACCTTGCACATATTTTGCCGTAAGTTCGTCTTTTGGATCTGTAAATAATTTCTTTGTTTCTCTAAATTCTATTAGATCACCAAGATACATAAATCCGGTGTAATCTGAAACACGAATTGCTTGTTGCATGTTATGAGTTACAATAATAATTGTATAATCATTTTTTAGCTCGATTATTGTTTCTTCAATTTTTTGAGTTGCAATTGGATCAAGTGCCGATGCAGGCTCATCCATAAGTAACACTTCAGGTTGTATAGCAAGTGCTCGAGCAATGCAGAGACGTTGCTGTTGACCACCAGATAATTCAATTGCAGATTTTTTTAGATCATTTTTTACTTCATCCCAAAGGTATGCCATCTTCAAAGAATCTTCAACAATTTCATCTAGAATTTTTTTATCTCTAACTCCATTTAGTCGAAGACCAGCTGTTACATTATCATAAATAGACATTGTAGGAAAGGGATTTGGTTTTTGAAAAACCATTCCAACTTTTCTTCGGTGATAAATAGGATCAATTTCTTTTGAATAAAGATCTATATCATCAATCATAACTTTACCTGTAACTTTGGCATTCTTTGTCATATCATGCATTCTGTTAAGACATCTGAGAAAAGTGGTTTTCCCACAGCCAGATGGTCCAATTAAAGCAGTAACAGATTTTTCTTTGAATTTCATTGTGACGTTTTTTACAGCATCTATTCCACCATAACTTACAGTAACATTTTCTGCAATCATTTTGTATTTAGTATCAATAGTGGATGATTCAGAAGGTGCAAAAGGGGATGCTTCCATGCTAGGGAGATTTGTTGTCAATGCTGTCATTTTGTAGCATTTCTCCTTTGTTTAATTAATTGTCCGATGAGCCCATTTTTTTTATTCATAAAATAATATCTGATTCCCAAATTGATTCCGAGTATAATTATAATCAAAACCAATGCTGCACCCCATCCCTGAAGTTGAGCACTGTCATAGGGCAATAAAGAAAGTCGCCATATTCTCAAAGGTAATGCATCCATCGGAGTATCCATACTGCTAAAGAATTGACTACTACCAAGAATAGTCATAATTAACGGAGCAGTCTCGCCGCCAATTCTAGATACAGAAAGTAGTATTCCAGTAACCATGCCGCTCTTTGCAGCAGAGATTACAATTCTAAATGTGATAACCCATTTTTTTAATCCTAAAGCAGTTCCAGCTTCTCTATATGTCATAGGCACCATCTTCAGTGATTCTTCAGTAGTTCTTGCAACAATAGGGAACATAATAAGAGACAACGCAAATGCGCCTGCCCATACTGAAAAATGACCAAGAACCAAAACAATTATCAAAAATGCAAATATTCCAAGAATAATGGATGGAAATTCCATAAAGACATCATTGAAGAATCGAACGAATCTTGCAAGTGCATTGTCTCCATATTCAGATAGAAAAATGCCAGACATCACACCTATTGGAACACCAATAATACTGGACAGTCCTATAATTATCAGAGTTCCTTGAATTGCAGGACCAATTCCTCCCTCTCCAGAACCAGCAGACCCAGGAGTTTCCGTTAAAAATTCAATGCTAATTGCAGTCAATCCATTTTTGAATACTTCAACTAAGATACTACCCAGTGGGATAATTGCAATAATCACACATAAAAAAACAATAATTCTAACAGCTTTGTCTACGAGTAATCTCTTTGCCACATTTTGTTTGAATAAGGATCTATATTCTTGTCTTCGATCCTGAATTGAATTCAATTATTTATTGCACCTTCTTTTATTTTGAGCATTCTTGTTACAAGTAAATGAGCTATAACATTAATCACAATAGCAATTAAGAGAAGAATCAATCCAATACCAATCAATGCAGGCATGTGGATAGATGCAGGAGATGCCTCAACGAATTCATTTGCAATAATGCTTGACATTGTCTGACTTGGCCCAAATAATGAAGAGGGTATTGCTCCTATGCCAGTTGCGTTTCCAATTAACATGGTAACTGCCATTGTTTCACCTACTGCTCTTCCAAGACCCAAGATAGAAGCGCCTATCAGACCAGTTTTTGAATAGGGAAATATCGCAAGTTTGAACATCTCCCATTTAGTTGCACCAAGCATGTAAGCTGCTTCTTTTTGTTGTTGAGGAACAGCTTTCATTATTTCGCGTGAAACTGCAGAAACAGTTGGAATAATCATAATTGCAAGAATAACACTTGCGGTTAGAATGTCCAATCCATATGGATTGCCAGAAAATAACCAGATATTATCACCAAATGCATTATGTAATGGAGTTTCAAACCAATCTCGAAAGTATGTTCGAAAAACGAAGAGTCCCCATAGACCATAAATAACACTTGGGACCGCAGCTAAAAGCTCTACCATAAATCCTAGGGGTGCACCGATTTTTGGAGGAGCATCTGAGATAAACATTGCAATTCCTATGCTTAGTGGAACGCCAATCATCATTGCAATTGCAGATGTAGTCAAGGTACCTAAAATGTAAGGTAAGGCACCAAATGATTCTCTATCTTCGACTGCATTCCAATCAGTTTTTGTAATAAATGATAATCCTTCTTCTTCCCAAATAGGATACGATTCAGACATTAGCTGAAATGCAATTAATACAACTATCACCAAGACATATGTTCCGGTAACGGTAGCCCCAATCTTGAATACCTTATCTGAAATTACTCTTCTTTTTTTTAAATTCAAATTTGTTTTATCCACAGTCTTTTGGTGTAAAAATAGCATATCTAAGATCTCACCATACTTTATGAGATGATCATAATTCTATATAGATCGTCAACTATATTGTAATTAAGAAATTTTGAGTATTGTAGATCAATTGGAAGTCATTGAAAAAACCAAACAGACAAGAAGAATGCAATTGAGTGGTGGTTCAACTTACATCATATCATTGCCAAAAGACTGGATTGAGGAATTAAAAATTAAAGTTGGAGAAAACATAACTATTGTAAAAAATTCAAATCAATCACTGACTCTATTTCCAAGAGAGAAAAATGATGAGAGAAAAACTACAGCGGTCATATATTCCAGTCAAAAAGATTCAGGAGATTCAGTTAAACGAAAAATTATTGCGGCATATCTTGCAGGATATAAAATAATTCAGATAAAAACAAAGGGAATGAAAATTCCTGCAGAGAATTCTAGGAGTGTAAGAGAATTGGTTCGCTCATCTATGATAGGCACTGAAATTGTAGAATCCAGCTCAGAAACAATGACTATTCAAATTCTAACTAGACTACCAGAGCTATCATTTGAAACTGCATTAAAAAGAATGTACTTGATGGCTACCAACATGGTAAAAGAATCAATAGAGGCATTAGAAGAAGTAGATACTTCTCACGCAGATGGAGTTATCAACATGGATGATGAGGTGGACAGATTTGGACTTTATATGAGACGAAATCTAGTTTTGGCAGTTGGAAATGAAAACATACTCCAAGACATGGGATTGAAAAGACCATCAGACTGCCTTGAATATAGAACAATAGTGAGTAAAATAGAAAGAATAGGAGATCATGCAGGTCTAATTGCTAAAAGAATTAAATTCGTAGAAGAGAACATAGAACCAAAAATTATAAATAAAATTAAAAAATTATCTGAAAAATCACTAGAAGTTTTTGAAGAATCAATTACTGCTGTTCAGAATCATGATTTTCAAAAGGGTGAAAATGTTGCAGAGAAAGTAAGTAAAGTAATTGAAGAGGAAAAAGAGATCATGTCAAAGATTAAAGAAAATGAAAAAAATGCGACAATAATCAGATTTATTTTAGAAGACTTGAGAAGAATTGCAGAGTATTCAAGTGATATTGCCGAAGTTGCAATCGATGAAAATATTCACAGCATTGTCGCTGAAGAATAAAATACATATAAAATATTTTTATTTAAAATAAAAAAATGGGATTTATTTAAATCCAGGTCCCCATTTATCTGTAGGTCTTAGATCATTTGAACTGAGTGTTTTTGCGTGTTCAGTAATATGCATTTTATCCATGGATGGATTGGTTGGATGATATCCATTACATTCAATATCATAAACACTCACTAATGCAAATCCGTTTGCACCAACATATCCTTCTTCAGCGTTAAATACAGTATCTGTGTCGTAATTTGTAACACGACAATTTGTGTATTGGTATGATCTGACCAATTGATCATTATGTATTAAATCCACATATACTGAGAACAAGCCTTGAGGATCTGTTCCAGATATTTGTCCACGGGTTCTAATTTGATCTACAACATCATACAAAATAGGGAAATTACCTACAACTCCCTGCAACTGAAATGAAGGATTCAGTCTAGAGAAGATAACTTTTGTGCCAGAACCACCATTTATTGTTTGAGAGCTTGTAGTGGATGTTTGCTTAAAGACTGGAAAATCAATTTTTTCCTGTTCACCACTGGCCAGACTTATTGTTGCGATCGCATGAGTGAATCCACCCATAATGTATGGGTTAATGTTTATGATGTTTTTCTGTTCAGTTTTTTCTCCAGAATAATTTTTTGTAGTCAGTCCTGCACATGAAACCGTGATTTCTTCAACAATTGCAAATCCGCTTTTTCCAGTATATCCTTCTTCCTTGTCAAATAATGTATCTATTTTGTATTCATCTACACGACAGTCTGAATAGATCAGTGTTCTAAGAGGTTTAGAATCATTTGCAAAATCTACAGTTACTTGAAAATCATCGTTTGTTATTGTAGATAGCCCTCCTGTCATTTTTGCATTGTTTAATGCTCGATCCAATAATGTGTGAGAAGTAGCAATTCCCTGCAACGTAAAGATAGGACGCTGTGTTGATTTTTCTTCAAATCCTGAATTCATTTTAAAGACTGGAAAGTCTATTTTCTCAATGCCATCATTGAAGAAAAATGTGGCATACGAGTGAACATTCTCAGCTAACTTCTGGGAATTTTTTCCATAATCATGAATTTGATTTTGTGAATATGGTTTTAGTTCTTGACTTGGTTCAGTGACAATTTGTTGCATTCCTGAACATGCAAAGTCAATCACATCAATCATTGCAAATCCAGTCTTTGTGGTGACATAACCTTCTGCCAGATCAGATGTCGTATCGACTGATGCTCCTATTACTTGACAATCAAAGTAACCCAATTTTTTTTGAGATATTCCACCTTTGACTAAATCTACATCAACGATAAATTGTTTGTAATCATATTGTAAAACAGATGAAGATAATCGATAGTCATATGCTTGATCTATTGCCTCATGAAGATATGGATAGTCTCCAATAGTACCCTGTAATTGGAAGCTTGTTCCTTTATTTTCAACATAAGAGGATGTCATTTTAAAGACTGGAAAATAGAGTTCTTCCACACCATCTCTAAACGTGAATGTGACTTTGGCATATGTGTCATCGGCCATCTTGAAATTAGTAACTGATGCAGCAAAGACTTCATTTACTGAAACAAAGATTGATGCTATTGTAAATACTACAATTATACCTAGTATCATCATAGTTATTGTGTTTTTATAAGTCATTGAGGTTATCAGTAATTTAGATACTATAAATTATATCACTATTTTCTACAGATAGAACATAATGATAGATAGGTCTCATAATACTATATAGAACAAAGATATATTTCAAAAAACAAAATATCGGCTAGAATATTAAAAAACAAAATTTTAAAAATATAGAATGAAAATGCACAGAATTATTAAAAAATAAAAAAGAGAGTTTAGATTTTCATAATACCTTCTTTGATCAAATATTGCATTGCTTGAACAAAAGAGGCATCATCTATTGAACCGTCTGCCCACCATCCAGCATTGTTTTTAATCCAATCTGGAATTTTATTTGCTCCTATACCTGAACCTTGAGTAGTCTGTGGGATTTTCATAATACCTTCTTTGATCAAATATTGCATTGCTTGAACAAAAGAGGCATCATCTATTGAACCGTCTGCCCACCATCCAGCATTGTTTTTAATCCAATCTGGAATTTTGGAAGATGTTGCTTTAGTTTCGGTAGTTTTGACAGAATCATTATACTTCCAAAGAATTTCACCGTCATATGTTACACTTGACAAACCTTTTTTGCTCAACTCTACAGCATTATCAGGTAGTTTAGGGTACAACAAACTATTTGAAAATTCCTGTCCATCAGTTATCATCCAATAAATCATGTGAAGTATTGTTTTTGCCTCTTCCTTATTCTTTGATACTTCCTTTAGATCCTTATACACAAGAAGATATGAGAAACTTGCGATTGGATATGAATTAGGACCAGGGGCATTGACCATGGATGTAGTAGACCAATCGGCTTCTGCGGATGGAAGTCTATCTACAATACTGGCTGCTGAAGCAGCGATACTAACTATAGTGGGCTCAATGAAATTATTTTTATCACCATTTTGAACATATGCAAAAGTCATTCTAGTTTGGAATGCATATGCTAGCTCAATATACCCTATAGAATATTTAGTAGATTTTACTATTCCTGCAACACCTTCATTTCCTTTTGCAGCTAAACCAAACGGCCAAGGAACAGATTTACCTTTACCTACTTTTTTATCCCAACCATCAGGATCAACAGTTGCAAGATAGTCAGTGAATACAAATGTAGTTCCAGACCCATCTGAGCGATGTACAACTAGAATATCTTGATTAGGAAGGTTCGATTCAGGATTAAGATCTTGAATTAATGGATCGTTCCATTTAGTGATCTTACCAATAAAAATATCAGAAATTACCTTACCAGTTAATTTCAAACCGCTTTGTGGAATTTCTGGAATATTATATACTACTGTAACTCCCCCTATTGTTTCAGGAATATGTAATGTATTAGGAGCCAATTTTCTTTCATCTGTAGTCAATGGTGCATCAGAGGCTGCAAAATTCACGGTTTTCTCTATGTGTTGTTTTACACCACCCCCACTTCCAATTGATTGATAGTTTAGATTTACATTGTCAAAATTATTCTTGTATTCAACACGCCATAAATCAATTAGAGGGAATGGAAATGTTGCGCCAGCGCCATTGATGTTATACTCAGAATTTGAATTAGGTGTATCAGGTGCTGATTCGGCATTTGCATTTAGTGGTGCCATAATAGCAACTATAGTTGCGATCATTAGCAATGACGTTATCTTTGTTATCATTGAATCAATGTATTTTGTAATTTATTTAGCAATAACAATCATAGATTACGAAAAAACAATATCTCTCTATTGACTATATAGAAATTAAATTTCTCAAAATTAGAAAAGAACAAGTAATTGCAGTTTTTGTTAAAATGGTTTGTTTACTTCTCTGGTAAACACATAGCTAGCCAAGCCGACCATCACTAGTACAAATACAGTAATAACTCCAATGCTTAGTAATGCAGAGATTCCACCTTCTGAAACACCAGTCATCATTTCTCTAACTAATAAAACAGTATAAGTTACAGGATTGAGTTTTGCAATAGTTGCCAGCCAATCAGGAAGTAATTCCAATGGAAATAATGCAGGACTTAACATAAACAAAGGCATTCCAAGAAAGTTGATCACTCCCCAAAAAGTCTCTTGAGATTTGGCAGTAGCAGCTACAATAACGGAGATTCCAGAAAATCCCAGAGAAAATAAAATTACAATTGCCATAATTGGCGCAATCATAAACGGATTTGGAAAAGTCACACCGATTGCCAAAGCAATTCCCACAATCAAGCTAGCTTGTAGTGCAGAAATTAAAGAGATTGCAGACATTTTTCCTAATGCTATAGAGGAGCGTGAAATAGGAGATGTCAGGGCCTTATTCATAAATCCATATCTTCTGTCCCAGAGAGTATTGACCCCACCAAAAATGCTAGTAAAAATTGCAGTTAGTATAATCACGCCAGGTGCCATAAATTCAATATATTGTCCTTCAAAGCCAACTGATTGAATTAATGGCTGAGTTCCTGAAAAAGTATTTCCAATTACAATTATCCAAATTGCAGGCTGGATTAATCGAATTAAAACTCCGCTACGTGATTTTTTGTATCGTTTTAGTTCTCTCCAAAAAATAGTATAGGTGTCATACATCAAGGAATTCATGCACGTAACCTCTTCATTTTTGCATGTTCTTGTTTTCGATTAAATCCAGTATCATCATCTCTTATTTCATGACCTGTATAAGAAATGAAGACATCATCCAAAGTAGGTTGAGTTAACGATATAGAAATAATTTTAATTTGAAGTTCAGAAGAGATTTGAAAAATTTTAGGAATTACTTCTGTTCCTTTTGATGCAAAAATAGTTAGTTTGTTATTATCTTCATTTATTTTTTTTATCAAATCAATCTGGCGTAATTGAGACAAAAAGTCAGCAGAGTTTCCATTTTCAAACGTCAGAGATATGACTTCATTACCCATAGCATTTTTCATATTCTCAGGCGAATCAATTACCTGAATCTTGCCACGATCAATAATTCCAATTCTATTACATAATTGGTCTGCTTCTTCCATGTAGTGAGTCGTAAGAAAGATAGTCATCTCAAATTCTTTGTGTATTTTTTTGATATATTCCCAAATTTTTCGACGTGTTTGAATGTCCAATCCAACTGTAGGTTCATCTAAAAATAACACTTTGGGACGATGCAATAGTCCTCCGGCAATATCTAATCGTTTTCTCATTCCACCAGAATATGTAACCACAGGATCATTTTGCTTATCAGATAATTCAATTAATTCCAAGATATCATCAATTCTTTTATCAATTTGATCTTTTGGAATATGATTGAGTCTTGCTTGTAAAAGTAAATTTTCCCTTCCTGTAAGATATTCATCTACTGTAGATTCTTGTTGCACATATCCAATGCTTTGACGGACTTGTTTTGGTTGTGTCATTACATCAAATCCAAAAACCAAAGCTTGCCCAGAAGTTGGCTTTAGTAATGTTGTAAGAATCATTATAGTAGTACTTTTACCTGCACCGTTTGGTCCAAGAAATCCAAAGATTTCACCAGCTTCAACAGCAAATGAAATATCATTTACTGCAGTTACGGTACCAAAAGATTTTGAGAGAGATCTAGTCTCTACGGAATACAACACTTTGATCGCTTATCTCAATTATAAATTGCTAAGCGTTAAGTCATCTCATAAAAAATTTAAAGACCTTATGAAGCAATCAGAATATGAAAGGGCTTTGCCAAAAGTGTCACTCATCAAATGTAGAGATAACAATTGAAAAAGGGATTCCTATTTGTCTAAAATGTGGCAAAAAGGAGTAGCAAAAATCGTGATTTTTGAAAAATAAAACTATTCTAGTTTTTTGTATTCTTCTTTTGTCATTTTAAGAATGACTTTTTCACCTACGCCCCAAATTTCTGATTTGGATATAATTTTAGAATGCATCAACCCATCACTGATTTCAACAGATTCAAGTTCATTGGTATCAGAGTTTCTATGGAGTCGTTTTACTTTTCCTATTTTGTGACTATCAATGTCAACTACGGGAATCCCTGATCTAATTGGAGGTCTGCTAAGTAGCAAAGTTTCCTCAGTGAATTTATCAATGTAATCATTAGAAAGGAAATAGTCCTTGTTAAATCCCTGATGAATTGTAACTCCTGAAACGATTAGAGTGTGTTGGTTAATGTGTATGTGTTTGACTTTGCCATACTCTATACCCTCTCTATCGATGACTTTTTTTCCAATAAAGTCATCAGCTGTAGCCATATTTTCAGGCATATTTTCTAGTTTAACTGACATGTAGTACATTATTCAGATTTGCTTATCATACCAAATATCAGAAATTTCTAGCAATGAGGTTAAATTACTTGACAGAAATATTGGCTCATGACAAGTGAAGATAACCTATTTCATGCAATTTTAAGCACAAAAGGCAGAAAAACAGGGAAGTGTCATTCAGTTACGCTTCGTGCTGTAAAATATAATGGAAAAATTTATTTTTCAAGACACAGGCCAGATGGGGATTGGTTCAAAAATGCCATAGCAAACCCAGATGTAATCATAGAATACAACAATTCAACATACACAGGTAAAGCAAATTTAGTTAAGGATGAAAAACTAGAGAGAGAAATTTCTCAATTAAAATATCCTGGTGAAAAAAGAGCAGATGAAAAAAGGGTTGCAATAGAAATTACACTATATGAACAATAGTAGTTAGACCCCTTCGTTCAAATTCGATATCATTTTCCATTTCACTAATGGTAACAGTAAATGAGATCACATCACGTTGTTTTGCATTTTCTGCATGAAGTTTAAGATGAATATCCATCAAATCAAATTCTTCAGTAGGCAAGTTATTTTCATCAAAAAATGCTCCACATGTTGATTCAATTCTAAATCTAGTATCTTTGAAATGAAAACCAAGTTTTGTTTTTCTGCCTTGTCTACCACTTGATTTTACATTAACATCAATAATTCCAGCGCTTGCCATAGTATAGCTTGATCTTCCATTTACAAAGACACCAATTTCAAGTGGCTTTCCTGCTGTGGATTCGGCCATCTTTTGAATTCCGTCATTCATCACAACATCAACTGCTTTTATTGTCTGAGCAACTTTTGCAATCCATTCGTTTGTTCTTTCTATAGTTGCTTTAATTCCAGTGCGTCGTTTTTTGTCTTCATCTTCTGGGAGTTTATAGTAATCAACCCACGCCTCATAGTCATGAGAAATATCTTTGATAAAATCAATACATGTTATTTTGTAGTCATTTACGTTATCGGTTCTCTCTAAGCTATCATCTACACGTATACCATCATAATCCATTGGTAATGCCAATAATGATAATTATTTTTACGTCTAAAAAAACTAATACTGTTCATAAGATTAATGATTATAACGGGATTTCATATTACAAATATTGTGATATTCTCAGAACTGGTTTTGGATCTTCAGCAGCAATTAAAAACTAATCTGGCACAAATTCGCTTCATGTTAAAGAAAAATCCAGCCATGGCATATACGAGAATCGTTGAGATTGGTAAAGAAGTAGGCAAAAAATACAATATCAAACTAGTGGTAAATTTTCCAAAAGAGGGAAGAATAGAAGAATTTGATATGTATGGTAAACGGGATCTTAGCTTAATTATAGATTATGAAAGAAAGAGATTTCCAATTAATAGAGAATTAATCAAAGAAAAGGCAAAAGAAATTTTGGGAGACATACAAGTTCAAGATGCTTATATGTATGAAAATAAAGAAGGGGTAAGAGTGTATTCAGATAATTGGAAAATAGACATTCTTCCCCATTCAGTACACATTTGGACAGAGTTTGATGAAAAGGTTACAAAGTTTTGTGATTGGCTAATGGAAAATGCATATGAGATGAAAAGTAAAACAAGACGGATTTAAAGAGATTCTAATTTTTCAAGTAGACCATGAGCTTCGTAGTTATGAGGGTCTAGTTTTATGATTTTTTTACAACAATCTATTGCTTCATCTTTTTGTTGTAATGAGAGATGAGCATTTGTTTTTAATGTCAATGTCTCAAGATCATCATATTTTATCTCCAAAGCCTTTTCAAAATATGCAATTGCTTTTTTTGCGTCTTCTAAAATAAAATAAATGCTTCCCATCATAAACATGTAATCAGGATCATTAGAAAATTTTTCTGCCAAACTTTTTCCAAACTCAAGTGCCTCAGAATAGTCTCCATTTTTAACTAATTTTTTTAGATGTCGTTTTGGATAACTAAAGAGACCTACCATTTTATCATCTAATTTTTCATCAAACTCTAATAATTTGAATGTAGGACATGGAAAAGTCGGTGTCGTTTTTAACCAAGCCAAGAGTCTGGCTCAGAACTTCCTGATTCGGAATCCTGAGTAGCTTGTGTGATTTTGATTATTCCCTCTTTGATCAAATATTGTATTCCTTGGACAAAAGAATTATCATCAATTGAGCCATCTGCCCACCATCCTGCATTCTTTTTAATCCAGTCTGGGATTTGATTACTTCCTGAGCCTGAACCCTGGGCAGTTTGTGGAATCTGTATTATTCTCTCTTTGATTAAGAACTGAATTCCTTGGACAAAAGAATTATCATCGATTGAGCCGTCTGCCCACCATCCTGCATTCTTTTTAATCCATGATGGTATGTTTTGGGCAGTATCCGAATTGCCATCCTTAGCTGAAATAGGAAGATCAATTACAAGGTAATCTAAAGGATTGGATGGAACAATTCCTTGAGGAGCTAAACCATATACATAAACTACAAAATGAGCAGTTCCTGGAGGTTGCTGAACTATCATATCAATAGTAGATAATCCGGATGGAGAATACAGATAGTCATAACCTTGGTCTTTTGCAACAGAACGTAACGGTGGAAGTGTGAATTTATCATCAACAACTATGAGATCATACTGGACCTGATTCAAGAATTCTGTGTCATGATATTTGCTAAGAAAATTAAATTGCCATTTCATTGGACAACCTTGTACAGGGTATTCTGGACTATAGTAAGCATGAATTTGATAAGAAAAATTTTTCGTTGGTCTCTTAATTGAATTAGTAAGCGAGTCAGTTTTTGGACAGTTTTTTAATTCAGGGTTATCAACGTCGGAAATTATATTTGTAAATGGATTTTGTTGCACGTTTTCTTTATACTCTAATAATGTAAATCGATATTCTGTGGGCGGAATACCAGATGAGACATGAGTGTATGTTAAAGCTTTTACTGGAAATGGGAAACCATCAACTACCCAAACTTTACTTGTAGCACCACCGGTTTTCCAAGATATCAAAACCGTATCATACACTCCAGCTGGGACTGTAACTTTTTCAATAGCTGTTGGGATTATTTGTTCACCACCTATGTTTCCAATCTTACCCCATGATTTAGCAGAGAATTTTTTTGGTCCCTTGTCACCGCCTTCATAATATCCATTTGCAAAAGCAGATAACCACACAATAGAGGATTTGAACGCACCTCTGTAAACAGATAGATCAGCACTACCACCAGATGGCTCTGGTGCTAGTTTTCCTAAATCCATTTCACCCTTAATCACTTTGTTGCCATCATAAACAACGACTTCGGTGAGCCACTTGTCTTCAGTTCCAGATTTTGTGTCACCTTTAATCCAAATATCCATTTCAAATTCAGTACATTCTTTGTAATCTACATGACACATCGAATATCTAAAAAAATCACCTTGTTTGAGACCTATACCAGCGTACCATACTGGATCACCTGGAAGAGAAACACCACCTGCTTGAAACTGTGCTGCTGCATATGGTAATGGAACAGTACCAAAAATTAAGATTGTAATTAGAGATAGAGCTAAAAACGTTGTCTTCAATTCAAAAAAAATTGTGCGTCACGGATAGTTAAACGTTATTCAAATAAGCAAATATAGAGGAAAATTTAAGAAATTTTAGAATGTGTGAGTGCTCAAAAGTTCACTTGTACGAAGTAGAGTTTAAGCTTGATGGAATGATAGTCGTTCCAACTCACAAAAATTGTGGATTTGCATTAGATGAAAAACAATCAGACAAGTTCCAAAAAGAATTGGTAAAATCATGGGGCTTTGAGGAAGAAGAATAATCTAAAAAATAAAAAATAAAATAAAAACAACTAGATTTACAGTTGTTTGACTGCTTCTTTACAAACGTCAGTTTTACATTTGCAATCGTGACTGCATATACAATGACCTTGCATATCACAATCACATGAATAAGTTGGATCGCCGCTGTCTGCTTCGCATCCACATGCTTGATCTGTCATAGATACGTGATGATATTACTTATTTTAAAATGTTAGTACAAGGCTTTAGAAAATCACGCACTGAAAATGAGGCCAAGAATCGTATTGCATGATTTTTGAATGAGTTTTGCCTGGTGCTCAAGCAGATTAGAGTCAGCCTCAATATCAAAGGCGACCTTTAGGATGTGTATAAGATCTGGTTGACTATCAATTTTATCTTTAATCTTTACAAAGTTTTCTTTGTTTATGTATCCCAAGTAAAAATAACAATCAGATAACATTGAATTTTTTATAAATAAATCGTGTTTTCCTTGGATGATTTTTGAGTGATTGTTATTTTCAACCAAGTCAGAAAAACCAATTGTTGATTTGAGGATTCTTTCTAATAGAGACTGGATTGCTCTCTCAATGCCAACTGTTTGGGTTACTATTGAAATTTGTTCATTTATTTGATTTTTCTCAAATTTGCGCATCACATCTAACATATGTGTAGGATTTGGCCTATACAGATTAAGTGAGCAGATAGCATCAGCTAAAAAATAAGATGCACATATTTGCCAACAAGATGAAAAAACATTTGAAGTTTTTATTCCTTCTTTAGTTTTTTCACAGCAAAAAAGAGATTCAAACAGACAATTTTTTGCATAATCTTTGTAAAGTGTTAAACGTTTGTCCTTGATTTTTGATAGAAACATTCGAAGTTCCCAAGATTCATCATGGATTATCTGCATTCCATCATATTTGACAAGAATATCAGACTTTGTTTCTTTTAATGAACCATGATGAATTTTTATAAAATTATCATCATAAAATATAATTTTAGGTGGTTCAGATTTATTATCAAATATTGTTATGTCATAATCGCATGAATCAAAAAAAGAATTAGTTGTTCTACATCCTCCTAACCCAACAGGAAAATTTGTTAGTGATTGTTCTTCAACTAGTTTTTTCAAATCCATGAAATTATTTGTTTTCAATTTTGTATAAAGCAACAAACTTACTAATTTTTACCAATGGATTCATTGTCAAAACATTTCCTTTAAATTGAGATAGAGTTTGTTTTTGAACAAGCTCCTGTGGTGTAGTCCGGCTAAGCATACTGCCCTCTCAAGGCAGTGATCTCGGGTTCAAATCCCGACGGGAGCATTACACTTTTGTGTATATAGTTGGGCCATGAGATTTTGCACTAATTCCTTCTAAAATTAGGCATGGGATCTATCTTTCAAAAGAACATGTTGATGATATGATGTTGAAAATACATCTAAAAAATATCTTTTAAAAAAATATACACGTCTATTTTTAAAATATAAAAAATAAATAAATTCTATAAATAATATCTAGATATTATATAATTAAAAAATACGATATTTTATGCCCAAAATAGGATATTACAACTGCAAATATATCATTTAAAACAACATGGACAGTGTTTTTTTAATAAAATAACGTGTTTTTTATTTTATTGCAGATTTATTTGGCATATTTTCAAGCTAAAAATGTTGTTTTAGTGATTTGCAAGTGTGATTTGCAGGAAAAATGCCCAAATAACATCAAAAAATCAAGCAATTTCATCATTTGAGATTCAGTTAGGCATGACATCGATAGTTTTTGTTTTTTATGTGGTATAATTTTGAATTTTTATTTTTTATAACATCTATCTATATTTTTGATATAATATTTTTTTATATTTTTTATATATTTAATACCTGTTTTATTTTTATATTTATTTTAGTAAATAATATCTTTGAACATGTTTATTTTTTAATATAGATAGATATGTGTTAGATTAATATTTTATAAAATCATCTAGTATTATTTCAGAATATAATTTTTAAAAAGATACTAAATAATAGTAAACAATAATACCACATATCACTACACCATAATACTTGAATCCGTTACTAATTTCAGGATTTGGAACATCAATTAATGTAGATAAAGCAAAATTAATCATTAATAATAAATTAAAAAAAGAAAAACTGGAATTTTTCCCACATAAGATAGATCATGATAGTATAATTATTGACGGTCACACTGGTTATATCACATTTGAGTCATTAAGATGGCTATCAAAGCATGACATTCAGCTTACTCTGCTAAACTGGAACGGTAACTTGCTCTCAGTTACACTGCCAGACTCGCCAAATTCAGGAAAACTGCGCATAAAACAGTATCAAAAGTATCAAGATGATATAATACGATATACAATAGCAGAAAAAATAGTATTTTCTAAAATAGATTCATCTATTAATTTACTAAAAGAATTATCTAAATTTTATGATATTAAAATAAATGAAATACAAAATAGTATTGAAAAAGAATCCAGTAATTATTTATCACAAGAAAAGTCACTATCTCATTTATTGACATTTGAAGGCAGGATTGCCCAAGTTTATTTTGATGCATTACGAGTAATTTTTGCCAAATTGGCGCCTGAATTTAATTTTCAGGGAAGAAAAGTAAAGGAGTACAATCGAAACTATAACGCTGCAGACGAGATTAATGCACTACTAAACTATGGCTATGCCATATTAGTATCTGAGATTAAAAAAATAATCAATAATTATGGATTGGATTCAGAGATTGGCTTTTTACACGAGATTACCCAGTCAAGAACCCCTCTAGTCTATGACATGCAGGAGTTATTTCGTTGGATTGTAGATCTATCAGTAATTCAAGTATTAGAAAGTGGAAAATTAAAAAAATCTGACTTTATTTTAACAGAGAATTATAACATTAGACTAAAAGAAAACACTGCAAAACTGTTGATTTCTAAAATTAAAGATAATTTTAGAATCAAAATGCCATACAAGGGAAAGAATTTCCATTATGAGAATATTTTAGCAGACAATGTATCTAAATTAGCTTTATTTATTTCTGAAAAAAATAAAAACATATCATTTGATATTCCAAATATATCACTAAATAGAAATGATTCTTTAGTTATTCAAAATAAAATATTGAAAATGACGCCAGAAGATAGAAAGAAACTAGGAATAAACAAGAGCACACTATTTTATATGAAAAAGAATTTGCAAGAAGGAAAGAATATCAAAATTTATGATAAAGTAATTAAAAAATTAAATTAATTTCTAATAGAAGTTATCTGCCAAGCTCAAACTCTACAATGACTGATATGGCAATATCGCCATTGAGATTCTGATAATAGTATGGCTGTACCATGTACACTCCGTAAATGCTTGTCAGACCACCATTCTGATTTGCAAATGGATTTACAGCATCAATGGATTGCACACCATTTACTTTTAGACCTGCAAGTTTTGCCAGTGATTCTGCTCGGGTTTTAGCGTTTTCCAGTGCCTTTGCGTTGAGCTCGTCTCGTGCGTTATTTACTGCAGATTCAGATACTGAAAGAGATGTACTTTCAATGTATGCAGTACCTTCTTGGTTTACCACTTTAGATATGGCCTCTATGTTTTTTGGGTCTGTCTTTACAATAATCTGTGAATATGTGTTATAGTTTGAATTTTGGCCAGGCCCATAATATGTTGGATTCACATTGACGTTTGCAGTCTTTATGTGATCAGATGGAATTCCAATATTATCTAGTATCTGCAAAAGGTTGGCATATTTTTTTTCATAATCATCCAACACATTGTTTAGAGTATCAGGTTTTGTGTTGACTACAACATTGATTGTTATCTGCTTTGATTCATCCTCAGTTGGAGGGGCTTCGCCTTCTAGCATAGGTTCTCCAGAACTTTGCTGTCTTGCTAAAAATGGTGATGCATATACATTTTCAAAACTGTAACCTTCCTCAGTTAGTTTCTTTACAATCACTGCAAAATTATCAATGTCAGTTTCAACAGAAGTTGATGCATAGATGGTAAATGTGTTAATATCAGAGTATGATGGTTGCCCACTGTAAAACGGATTCAAAGACACTTGTCCTACTGTGACTGTTGTTTTATCATCATTAATAGATGATTTAATTGCAGATACAAGTTTTTGAGTTTTTTCTTTTTGTTTATCAAGTGCTGATGTGATATCAGATGGTGGTGATTGCATTGTAATTGTCATTACTACTTGGTCTGGCTCTAGCTTCATTGTTGCATCACCTGTAACTCTGATTGTTGGGTTGTTTTCAGATAGAGTTGTAGAATACTGGCTAAATGCAGATGGATTATCATTTGCCAATACTGCAAGTGTGATAATTGATGCAATTGCAACAGTAGATATTGCTAAAATGGTTTTTCTACTTTTTATCATAATTGTTTTCATGCATAATGCCATGTTGATAAATATTACGTAGAAGAGATTCGGTTTGAGAATAATTGGAAATTGGTAGATATTTTCAAAAAATCTTTGTATTTCAAGGGTAGTTTTCTGTTATTACAGGAGATTGTGGTGTCATTGTTCCCTGAGAATTTACATTAGACTCGGTTATATCTAAACAATTTGTATTTTTGATAAAATCTTCTGCAAACAATGTATCTGCGTTCATGCCTTCAGAGTTATTTCCTATACAGTTTACATTTGCAGTGACACGGTCCTCATATGTGTTATAATACATATCAAGGACTAGCTGTTTGTTTGTCTCAAAATTCATTATGCCTACCCTCATGTTGCCAGTTCCTCCTCCATGGTACGTTATTTCCTCTTTTGCATCAGGAAATCTCTCATACATGGCCTGATATGCAGGATGTTTTTGAAATTTTGTTTTTAGTTCCTCTTGGGATTTGCTTTGATTGTCTAGTTGTTCCCACTGTTGAATGGAATTCTGGATTATACCTGGAAGTGCGGCAAACAGAAATAGTACAAATAATGTAACCCCCATTCCAATTCCCAGATAAATTGCAAATTTTGATAATTTTTCCATTTTAAACTATATTTGATATTTTCAATATGAAGTTCTTAAAGCGTTCTACAAATTTTTTCTTGCCATAAAATTATAGACAATTGTAATTCCAGTTAGACAAAGTCCACTTCCCATCAATATTGGTGATAACCACATACCAATTGGAAAATCAGAGAATTGATCAATACCAATTGTGATATTAATTGTAATCGGAGTAAACATTGAGAGTATAATGCCTACAACAAACAAAACAATTCCACAAATTAGTACACTGTAAGATATTTTTTTCATTTTATTATCAAGAATCTAGTTTTCATTTTTTTACTCACAATCCCATCGTTATTCCACCAAAAAAGAATAGTAATCCTACCCAAAAACCAACAATCAAACCTAATGTTTTCCAATGTCTAGACAACCATTTTTTCATTTTCTTTTTCTCCAAATCATAAAATAGATAATTCCAATTACTGCAACCACTACAATTACAGGAATGGTAAAGTCACAGCAAGGTTCGTAGTCTATTGTAGTTGCATCCAATATAGTAGAGTATGGCGAGATCTGATAAGACATGCCATCTTTGATAAGATAAAGCAAAACTCTGTCTCCGACTTCATATATTGTCTCATCCTCCACAATCAGATTACTGTCTTTTTTTCCGCTTGCAGATAATTGTAGTTGAGGACCTAGATCACTTTTAAGATATTTTTCTACAGAAACAGCATAATCTGTAACACGATCAAAAGATTGCCCTTCAGCTTTGGTTATACTTCCAATTAATATCACATCGTGTTCATTATAAAGTTGGTCTTCAGTTTTTGCGACAAGAAGAGCATTTGCATTTGATGTATGTACAATCACAATTACTGTACATATTATCAAAAGTCTAGTTTTCATTTTCTTAATTATTCACATCCGGGATAGTTCCAACCCATGGGTGTTCCAGTTTTGCCCTCTACCATGACATAGACTGTTAGAAATTGGTTACTTCCACAATGCCCAACTTCGTAATTCATGTCTGCATTTGCCTTGTATGTGATTGGAACCATGTAGAATGGCTTGTCATCAAATATTATTACCCTTACACCGTCTTGAATTGACTCAAATGTATAATCATATTTTTCTAAAGAAGGCCTTGATCTTACCTCAACATCCATGTATTCTTGTGATATTTTTTTTGCATCATCCTGGCTTAATTTGAATTCATATTGACTTGCATCATTATACCATCTTCCAAGGATGATCTCAGTGTTGTCTTTTGTAAATTCAAATCGTATAATGTGATTTGGGATTATCCACCCTTGAATCTTTTGTTGTATTGTAACCTCGATTCTGTTTCCAAAGTTTACCTTGTCAATCCATTCTGTTCCGTCTAGTGTGTATCCAATTTTTTCAAGAAAACCTTTAGCAAAATCTAATCCCTCTTGCTCGTCTTTTGGAAAATCTAACCCTTTTGTCATACCATAACTATATCTGATTTCATCAAAGTTTTCAAGATCATTTAAAATTCCAAGTGATTTTGGAATCATGATATCTGCATCTTCATCAGTCACATATGCTGACATTATGGTATTATCAAGACGAGTCTTGACAATTTTATCCTCTGAGATTAGCGATGTTGCTATGATTTTGGCTATCTCGTGATGGTTTTTTTGAAACAATCCAACTGGATGTAAATTTGAAGACTCTATGTCAGGTGTGCTTACTATGACTGTTCCTCTCTTCCAGTTTATTGGGGAATGATATTTGTACACTCCTTCCTTGAAGAATATCATAGAAAACGATTCAGTAGAATTAATTTTTGTGTTAAAGTAGCCATCATCGCTTTCAAGGGTTACGGGTTCTTTGTTTTTATTAATCCATGTTATGGCATTATTGGAATTTAGCATAGTTTTGATATATGTAGGAGAAAAGGTTACTCCAGAATCATAATCATCAATTGACTCGTCAAGAATTATCTTTGTTTGATCTAAAGATGCATCTATATCATTTGGATTCAGAATTACTAGTCTAAAAATTGCATCATTTTCACTTGTCTTTACACTTGAATCTGGTTGCTTTTGATTGTTATTTTCATTATTTGTATTTTTAGTGATTGGCATCTCAGGTTCTGCATGCCATATATCCTCAACAATTTCAGATTCACCAAGATCAATGTAAAATGGTATAGGGAATGGATGAGTGTAATTCTCATCATATTGAGTAACCACCTGTACCTTAATGGATACTTTATCACCTATGTTCCACTTGTTTCCATCAAATATCGGAATTGTTGCAGAATCCTTTGTAGAAAATGCCATATTGTCTTTGATTACACAAGAAAATCCATTACAAATCTTGTATCCTTGTAAAATTGCTGGAACATCTGACCAGATGTTTAATTGAAGATGGGTGCTGCAATCATTTTGTATTGGACACATAATTGGCAAAAATTCTTTTGAATAAAACACCTGTGCTGAAAATCCATATGGGTTTTCTTTGGAATATTGTTTATCATCAAAAGAAAATAAGGAAACTGCAGACAGAGTAATAATTGCTGCCAATGTAATTCCAATAACAATCAAAAGTCTAGTTTTCATTATCTAATTCTAATAGACTATCAATCTCAGTTCGATGATGTGAAGAATCTATGGTTCCTAAATCATACCAAACTGATGTGGTGATTTTATTAATTGGTCCTAATTTGTGAGCAAAGTCATCTGAGAAATATGAGACAAAATGTTCATTGGGTTCTAGTTCAACAGGGTCGTATATAGCTGTAGGATAAGGACATGTTACATTACCATCTTCCTGATGTGAAATAGAACAGCCTATGACATCGGCATACATTGGAGTCATTGTTGAATCAGCAGACAGCATTATTGAACCGGTGATAAGAACTTGGTTTAGCATTATTTTCTGATTACTAACATTGGTGATTTTTGAAACAACAGTAGGAATACCTGATAAAGTTCCTTGGAATGTATTCACTTTGAGATTATTTTCATGCGGTGTACTATAATCTTGTTGTGATATGGTTTTCATTTTAGTTAATTCAATTCCTAAATTCTCTTCATTGTCTATTACAGTTACTAAAGGGCGAATCGCCCTGTCTGAAGGAGGTGCAAAAAACCCAACGATAATAGCAGAAACAACAGATATTGCAATTGCAAATATTATCAAAAGTCTAGTCTTCATTTTCTTTAAATCAGACAATCATAAAGGATTCCCATTATTATCTAAAAAAGGTCAAAAAGCGACACTAGGAATTCCATCGCTGTGCAAGTTTATGGCTAGTTTCTTCAGATACACAAACTATAGATGAATAATTTGGTTTTATCACTGCTGCAAATCCTTCCTTACAGTGATTGTTTTTTGCAAATACTTTACCAAAGTCATCTACAACTGTAAATAATATTCCACTACCTTCACCCTTTCCTTGTGGAATCAAATAGGAAATATCCACAGTGATATCAATGTATCCTGTTTTTGCAGGTGTATACATTGTACTGAATTTCTCTGATTCTCCAGATTTTATGCTAAAATCATATGTCTTTAGCATATCTTTGTGACCATCTGGCGCATCTCTAATGTAAAACTCAATGTTTCCTATGCTGGTCAGAGTTGCATTATTATACACTCCATCTTCTAGTCGTATTTCTTCTCCAACTTTTAGATAAGATAATTGGAGTTTACCGTCACTTGTATACACTTGAAAACCTGGAGGCATTTCTTCTCCAAAAGATACAGGCAAACCCACAACACCAATTAATAAAAATGACAAAACAAAATATTTCATTACTTTAAATCAACAATGGGAAGTTCATAAAGTCTTCTATAGATTAATCTGTTTTCATCTTCAGTCAGTTTAGATATTCCAAATAACGCACATGATGAATTAAAGTAATAAAATACGCTCAAAGGCTGAAAAATAAAAAATGGAATGGAGGCAAAAATAATTCCAAGAATAATAATTACAAATAGTGTTGCTCTTTCCAACTTAACAAAGTTTGTGTACAGTGTTCATAAATGGTTCTACAAATTCCTAAACTTTGTTCCAATGGCAACAACTGAAATCAAAGAAACAGCTAAAATCAAAGCAGAGACAATACCAAACTCTGGAATTGGTTTTGCTAATACCATCTGAGATAATCCTACAACATAAGTTCCATTAACATACAAAGCATGTCTGTAAACAAGAGAGATACCGTCTGGGCTGATTACGAATGAATCTGGGTTTTCACTTGATGGAGGAGTTAATATTTCAAAATTTCCATCATTGTTAGTTATTCCAAGTGCTCCACCAGACCATCCCTTCCCACAACTTTGAACATGGTATATCATCAATTCATCATTTGGTGCAAAAATTGGCTGTTGTCCACAATCTTCTCCCTCTATGTTTGGTATTGTTGTAGATGTTTTGGCATCGACATCATAAACTGCAAGATCTCTTTGAGCCCAACCATAACCTGATTCAATTTCTTTACGGTATAGGATTTTTGTTCCATCTGTATTTACATCAAATGACCAAAAACTTGGATCTTTTGCAATCTCTTGGGTCATGTTTGTTTTTGTATCCAATTTGAAGAGATGATACTCAGGATTACCCTCAGTAGATGATGTGGTTTGTCCAGTTTTTATATAGAATATGTTTCCTTGTGAGTCTGCACGAAACCAATCAGATTGAATACCTGTATCGACGGTAGTCTTTTGGAAAATATCAAAAAGGTAAATTTCTCTATTGTCAATAACAAAAAAGTAAACCTGTTTACCTGAAGATGAAAACTGTCCATATAGCCAATTGGAAGGGTCTTTGTAGAATTTTTCAGGGATGCCAAGATCAGTTATGGTTTTTGATTTGACATCAAATGTGGCTAATCTGCTGTAATAGTTTCCATCTTCCAAGATTTGATTGTACGATAAAAGAATAGTTTTTCCGTCTGGATTCCAGTCAAGCAGTTTAATATCATTGTAATTTGAATTGCTAAAGATGGTGGTAATTTGCTTGCTTGCAAAAAGTGGCTCTTTTACAACAAATTCTTTTGGTTCACTTTTTATTTCATAAAAGTTTTTTCCATCAAACCATCTTGCAGTAGCCTGAGCTGTCCATTTTCCAGCGGAATCTGCCAAAACATTCCAATTGCCATGTTCTTGACAGGTATCATTTCCATATGAAACATTTTCTATTTTACGTTCACCGTTTGGGTTAATGTATTCTATGTAAAATGCAAGTTCGCCTTCTCTGACTTCCTGATGTGATACAGGATCTGCAAATTCTTTCAGGCCACTTTGAATATGATGCGGACACATCTCCCAGAAAACATTATTGTAGATTCCGTATTTGATAGTATTTTTCTCAAACCATAATTTCAGAGAATAGTTTTCTGCAGTAACAAATTCATCTTCATGAGGTACGACAAAAAAATCCCGATAATCTACGGAATATGTTTTGAATCCTTCGTTGTAAATTGCAGTTCGTATTTCATATTTTCCAAATTTTGCATCTTTTTCTAATTCAAATTCAAAGGAGCTGTTTCCTTGATCATCAGCTTTAATTTTCTCATTGAAGATGCTGATTCTATCTGGATCCAGAATCTGTATCTCAAATGTAGAATATGGTGTTTGTATTACTCCTCCATAATCTTGATATACATTTGACCATCCAGAAAATAAAATTGTGTCCTCTCTAAAAAATTGGTTTTCTCTCTCAGACTCTCCTCCCCATGTATTTAGATCACCATGAAAATGTATGTCGTCGTTTTCTGCATATGATGTTGAAATCATTGAAATAGTTATTGTCGTAAACAAAAGAAACACAAAAAATTTCATTATTTGATTAATTGAATAATTGGAAGTTCATAAAGTGTTCTAATCTTTTGATATGTATTAAGCAGATGATTGAATTTATGATAATTGAAACTTAAGACCAACAACGATTGTTGCTTGGTGAGAGCTTCAATTACAATATAATTTTAAAA
>Ga0209726_10000342_pt1 | contig 90633 bp, 68 predicted proteins | sample Subgrocontami54m_FD_187453 | JGI IMG/M metagenome (GOLD analysis project Ga0209726, IMG submission 187453) | Subsurface groundwater microbial communities from S. Glens Falls, New York, USA - GMW46 contaminated, 5.4 m (SPAdes) (version 3) | ecosystem: Environmental > Aquatic > Deep subsurface >...
CGACATAAACCTTGTCACCGACGGCAGCCGAGGAAACTTCGGTGGCCTCGATCGGAAACGGAGCGCGCGTTTCCCACACGCCAATCTGAGCGGCAACCAGACGAGCGGAAAGCAATATCAATGCGGCGAGGCGCGGGGCCTTTTGAGAACCAAACGAAAAGGGCGCTCTAAACTTAGCCACCGTTCGTTCCTTTCACTCAAACCGATTCCTGCTCGAAGAACCTTTGCTCCTTGACCGCCTCGCTCAGTTCGGCGTAGCCCGTGGTGCGTCCCGGCAGCCACGCCTTCAGTCCTTCCATGTCCATCATCTCGCGGTGCGCAGGGTTCTTGTAATCCATGCTGAAGAGCACCTTGCTCCATCGCGCTTCTTCCTCGCGCGGGAAGCTTCCGAGCACGGTGAAATTGCAATGGTCGAATGGACCGGTCGTCCCCAGGACCGAAAACTTTGCGGGATCGGCCGAGCCGTCCTTTTGCCAGCTCTGCCAATTCAAATCGAGCAGCGCCGAAGCCTGCGCCTCTCCGCGCTGTAAACATCGCAGCGCTTCCAATTCGCCGCCGACATGGTTGCCGTGTTTTCCGACGAGCACGTCGAAGCGTTTTACTTGAAAGTCCCGGCCCCCTGTCAGACCATTCTGCTGAAAAAGATGCAACGGGATGAGCGTGGCTTGCGGCGAGTCCTTGGCCCCGGTGGCCACGGTTTTTCCGCGCAGACCGGCGATGTTCTTAATACCGTCGTCGCGGCAAACCAAAATGTGCGACACGCGGTCGCGGTCGGTGTCGCGCATGGCAATGGCGCGGCACGAGCCGCCGGTGCGGCGCTGGGCGTCGACCCAGGCAAGCGGCGAATTCCACGCAATGTGTATATGCCCAGCAATCAGCGCGTCCACCTGAAGCTTGTAGTTGGTGTAATAGACGCAGTCGATCGGGCAGCCTTTCTCTTCAAAAAAGTTCTTGATGATATCCCAAATCACCGCCACTTTGGGATCGTAGATTACGGCGCCGACGAGAATGGGAGATGGCATGGCGAGGTTCCTCCGTCCGAGAACTTGGGATTTTCTATTTTACAGCAGGCTGGCGTTCCGGGCAGCACAACCGCTCAGGTCATGATCTGGAGGTCGAGCGAAAGCGCCACGCATCGTTTCAAGGTATTGGCCACCGGCGAGCGTTCCAGCGTCGTGCGCCAAATCGCTTCGAGTTGCTGCGTCTCCGCATCGGCGCCGACGTAAAGCGTCCCCGTGATCGACTCAAACCCCGGATGCCCCTCTTCCCCGACCACACCCAAGTGAGTCAGGACGTTATTGAGACGGCCCGATAGCCTCATCTCCAGACCGTCGATCGGGATGCGTTGCCGCACGGCCTGTGCCTGGAATCCGGCAACCAGATCGCCTCCCAGCGCACCCAGCAGATATTCGACGGCGCTCGGCTGGACATCGGTCGCATCAAAGCTAGCCTGCCGGCCCACGGCAAAGGAGTGATTGCGCGCGTAGACTCGCGTCTCGGGACCATCCGAGCGTTGCACGCGCACCGTCCATGTGTAGTCGCCGGTTTCCATGCCGGATTTCGCGAGTACCTCTCCCGACTGAACAGTTATGTCTGGAGCACCCCGGTCTTAAATTCCCTCACTTCGGGATTCAGCGAAGCAGCCTCGAGCGCCTGAATCAGGGCGTTGCGCGTATCGGAGGGATCGATAATCGCATCCACCCAGAGTCGCGCCGCGCCATAACGCGGGTCGGTCTGCTGTTCGTAGGTTGCGCGGGTGGCCTCGTAGAGCGCCTTCTTCTCGTCCTCTCCCACCTTCCTGCCTTCGCGTTCGAACTGCCGGATCTTGACCTCTACCAGCGTGTCGGCGGCCTGGCCGCCGCCCATCACCGCATAACGCGCCGAGGGCCACGCAAAAATAAATCGGGGATCGTAGGCCTTGCCGCACATCGCGTAGTGTCCCGCTCCGAAGCTGCCGCCGCAGATCACCGTTATCTTCGGCACCACGCTGTTCGAGACGGCATTCACCATCTTGGCCCCGGCGCGAATAATGCCGCTCCACTCGGATTCCTTGCCGACCATAAAGCCATTCACGTCGTGAAAAAACAGGAGCGGCACGAGATTCTGGTTGCAGTCGAGAATGAAGCGCGCCGCTTTCTCGGCAGCCTCCGTATAGATGACTCCACCAATCTGGATCCGCTTGGAGCCTGTCTGCGGGGAGATAGTCAGGGAGTTCTGTTTTTGATTCGCGACGAACCCTACGGCCCAGCCGCCGACGCGCGCGTAGCCGCAGACGATGGTCTGACCGTATTCCGCGCGGTACTCCTCGAACACGCTGCCGTCAACGATGCGCGCAATAATCTCCCGCATGTCGTACTGACCGCCGGGCTCGGCCGAGAAGATCCCGCAGATTTCTTCCGCGGGATATAGAGGCGGCGTGGGCGCGTTGTGGTCGAACGGGGCGCGCCCTTTCGATCCCATCACGTCCACAAGCGATCGGATGCGCTCGATACAGGCATCGTCGTTCGGCTCGCGAAAATCGGCAGTCCCGCTGATCTGCGAGTGCATCTTAGCCCCGCCCAGAACCTCGGCCGACGTCTTCTGTCCGATTGCCGCCTGCACCAACGCGGGACCGGCCAGAAAGAGTCCGCTACCCTCGGTCATCAGGATGTGGTCGCACATCACCGGCAGGTAGGCGCCGCCCGCCACGCACATGCCCATGATGGCCGTGGTCTGCGGGATTCCCATCGCGCTCATCACGGCGTTGTTCCGGAAGACGCGGCCAAAGTCGTCGGTGTCGGGGAAAACATCTTCTTGCAGAGGAAGGAAAACGCCGGAGGAATCGACCAGGTAGATGGTGGGGATGCGGTTCTCGATCGCGATGGGAAGAGCCCGGATCACCTTCTTCGCCGTCATCGGGAAGAAGGCGCCCGCTTTGACCGTGGCATCGTTCGCCACAATCATCATCAGGCGTCCCTCGACGTAGCCGAGGCCCGTGATCACGCCGGCCGCCGGAGCGCCGCCCCATTCGGCATACATTCCGTCCGCGGCGTAAATGCCAAGCTCAAAAAACCGAGCGCCGGGATCGATCAGCCTGGCCACCCGCTCGCGCGCCGTGAGCCTGCCTTTGTTGTGCTGCGACTCAATCGCATGCTCGCCGCCACCCTGGCGAATCCGTTCTTCATCGCTCTGGACGGCAGCTATCAGCTCCGCCATGCGGCGGGTTCTTTGTCCATATTCCGCGGACTTCGCATCGACTCGGGACTGCAGCACCGATTTCGGCAACTCAATATCCTCTCATTTTTGGGAACGGGGAATAGGGAATGGGGAGTGGGGAGTGGGGAACCGGAATCCCTTCCCTACTCCCTACTCCCCATTCCCCACTCCCTATATCCCCAGCTCCCCCAGCGCCGCTTCCATCTCGCTCTTGGCGTGCTGGTCGCCGGTTCTGGAAGCCGCGAGTATTCCCTGCCCCAAAGCTTCGCGCGCCCGCTCGATTTCTCCCATCTGCGCCAGCAGTTTCCCGGCCTGGAAATAGGCCGCTATGTAATCGGGATTCAACTCCCACAGCGCGCGAAAATGCTCCAGAGCATTATCGTTTTCACCGAGCCGGGCGTACTCCATCGCCAGCCCATAGCGGGCAAAGGAATCTTTGGGCGCCGAACGGACGAACTCCGACAGGATATCTAATCTGGTTTTTTCCAAAGTCGTATTCTCCTGGCTGCAGCCCGAACGCGGGGACGGAAATTCGCGCAGCCGGAAAGTCGCCCGTGCCACCTGTTCCGGAATTGACCGAGAGGAGCGCCGGGGGACAGCGCGCCCGCTCCCGGCGATCCGATCTTACCGGTGTGGTTTCGGAAGCCAAGGGCCGGGCGAAAGGCATTTGGGCCAGGACTCCGATACGGTCCCTGGACCCCGATGAAGGCGGCAGGCGGGAAAAATATGCCTAGCTCTTGTCTCCCGCTTCATCCCGTTTATAGAGATATTTGATGCTGGGCTTGTAGACGAGCAGATTCGGCTGGTCGGTGCGGTGCACTTTAATACAGCTCTTGTCGTACCACTCGATCACGCCCCGAATCTCCTCGCCATCGTTGAGAACCAGGACCATCGGCGTCTTGGCCTGCATTTGTTTCACGTAATAGAAATTTTCGGCGTTGGTCTGCTCCGGCGGCGCCGGCTTCTTGCGCTGCTGGCGCGTCGCGATGTTATCTTTCAAATCCGTCAGAGACGGTCGAATCAATTTACGGTTCACTTTCTTCTCCTTCAAAGACCGGCCGCCGAATGCGGACCGGTCGAACATTGCCAAGATTTTATGATAGCGATTGCGGCGAAAACCGGCCGCCAACGGCTCGCGAACAAATTCCACTCTCCCCCCGCCGAGCGGACGGCCGGCAGGCGAATGAAACTCTTTCATGCTTCTCGATCAGATGGACGTTTTAGTTCAGTCCCGCACGGCGGGCACTCGCGGCGCCAATTGAACCGCAAAAGCCTCCAGCGCGATCTGCATTGAAACGTTGCGGCGCAGGTTTCTTTCCAGGTTGCCTAATGCGGGAGCAGCCGCCTGAACCCCTTCGGGTCCCAGCGCTCGGGCGATCTCGAACAACCCTTTTGGCCGGTCGGCATTTCGGAGCGGCTCCCCGTCGGCCTTCGTCTCAATATGCAGGATATCTTGAAAAAGACTATAAAGAACTTCGAGCAAATTTTCAAGCCTTTCCTTTTCGCGCGATAACTTTTGGGTCTGCCGAAACAGCTCGGCAAAGTCTCGCTTTCGAACTCCCGCCTGCAACAACGCCAGCAGACTCTCCCGCAGCCGGAGGTAACGATCGAGATCCATGCGCAAAGCCGCGCCGGGCGAGCCGCCCGATAGCGCCGCGCGCAATTCGCGCTCCCGCTCATTTCCTCCCCGCTGCGCTCGTTCCAGGAACTGCACCACTTTCAGCCGGGGAACCGGCCCCAACCCGACGGTGACGCAGCGGGACCGTATGGTCGGCAAGAGCGACGCTTCGCTCGCGGTCGTCAGCAACAGCAGCGCGTATTGCGGCGGCTCTTCCAGGGATTTCAGCAAAGCATTCGAGGCCGCCGAATCCATCCGCTCGACCTCCGGCAAAATGAAAACCTTTTGTCTTCCCGACGACGGCACGAACGTCAAGGCCTCCCGCAAGTGGCGGGCCTGTTCGATCTGAAACAGCCGTAGCGGACCGTTTGGAGCGAGCAGCGTTACGTCAGCGTGGTTCTGGATGACCAGCGGAATCTCGCGCGGGCGTTTGGTCCGCTTCTCGCGTTCCTCTTCGGCCTCCTCGACGGCCGTGCGCCTGTCATCGGCTAGAGCAATCGAGCGGCAGTTGCGGCACTCACCGCAAAAATCGCTCGCGCTGTGTTTTGGCTCATCCAGGCAGTGAATCGTCTTCGCGAACATCTGCGCCAGAGTGTACTTGCCGACTCCCGCAGGCCCCGAAAACAGCAGCGCGTGAGGCAGGCGGTCGCGCGCCATCATGCCGCGGACAAGATCCACGGCGCCTTGGTTGCCGATGAACGCTTCAAAACCCATTTTGTTTTTTACCGCTGCTTCAGAAACTCATCCACGCATCGGCTGACCCGCATTTGCAGTTCAGGAATGCCACCTTTAGCATCCACAATCTTCACCCGTTGCGGCTCCCGCTGAGCGATCTCCAGGTACCCTTGCCGCACGCGGTGGAAAAATTCCAGCCCTTCTTCTTCGAACCGGGTCTCCGCTTGATGGGCGGCGCGATTGCGTCTGAACGTCCGGTCGGCAGAGGTCTCGGGGTCGATGTCAAGCAGCAGCGTCAAGTCCGTAGGGAATCCGTGACACAAAATCAGGTCGAGCGTCTCCAGGTGATCGAGCGGTACGCCGCGCCCGTATCCCTGGTATGCAATCGTTGAATCCGTAAAGCGGTCGCACAGCACGATGCCGCCCGCCAGCAGCGCCGGCCGGATCACTTTTTCGATGTGCTGCGCCCGCGCGGCCAGCATCAGGGCGAGTTCGGTCGAGGCGCAAAGAGGGCCATTTTCGGCATTCAAAACGATCTCGCGGATCGCGCGCCCCACGCGAGTCCCGCCCGGCTCTTTCGTCGCCGTCACGGCGTGGCCCTGCTGGCGGAGACGCTCGGCCTCCAGTTCTAGCTGCGTGGTTTTGCCGCAACCATCCAGCCCTTCAAACGTGATTAGTGCGCCCAGTTGCTTCAAGGTTTACTTCAATGGATGCTCGAAAGAAGTTGGATTCGGATTATGATAACACTTCCGGGGCTTCCTGTCCCAAATCCGCGTCAGATTGCAGAACAGGCCCGGCCCGGACGAACCCATGAAGACCCGACACTCGCACCACAGATCATCGTCTTCGCTTCCGTCCCGCTATAGCTCGGGCGACGTGAACGGCCGGCTGGTCGCGCATCGCGACGGCTATGGATTTGTGATTCCGGACCATCCGCTTCCGCAAGTTCAGGGCGACATATTTATCGCTCCTCCTTCGATGGGAAGCGCCATGCACGGCGACCGGGTCCAGGTGGGCAGCATCCGCCTCCGAGGCGACGGGCGCGCCGAGGGACGCATTGACCGGATACTGGAGCGGGCGCAGTCCACCGTGGTCGGCCGGTTTCATCTGGGAAAGGCGTCGGGCGCGCCGTTCAACTACGTCATTCCGTATGACGACCGAATTGTCTCGCCCGTCATCATCCCGAAGGTGCGAGGACTATCCTCCGTCGCCGCCGATGTCGAGCCAATCGCGCTTCCCTCCCCCGAAGAACTCGATGGCATGGTGGTCGATGTCGAGATCACGCGCTTCCCGACTGCAACCCAGAACGCTGCTGGGCGCATCCTGGACGTGCTGGGGCGCGAAGGCGAGTTCGGCATCGATGTCGGAATCGTCATCCGGAAGCATCACCTGCGCCACAGCTTTCCGCCGCCAGTGGAGAATGAAGCGACGGCGGTATCGGATACAATTCCGCCGGATGAGATTCGCAAGAGACACGACTTTCGCAACCTGCCCATCGTCACGATTGACGGAGAAACGGCGCGAGACTTCGACGATGCGGTCTACGTCGAGCGCCTCGCGAACGGACACTTCCAGTTGCAGGTGCATATCGCCGACGTTGGTTTTTACGTCCGTCCTGGCAGTGCGCTCGATAATGAAGCCCGCCTGCGCGGCACGTCCGTCTACTTCCCCGACCGCGCCGTTCCGATGCTGCCCGAGGAACTTTCGAACGGCATTTGCTCGCTGAAGCCCGGCCAGGACCGGCTGGTTCTTTCCGTCCTGATGGAGATCGACCACGAAGGCACAATTCTGGACGCGACGTTTTGCGAAGGCATTATTCGAAGCGCCGAGCGCATGACCTATACGGCGGTGAACGCGGTGATCGAGAAAGATTCCGCGACGCTCGATCGCTACAGCCACATGGCCTCGCACTTCGAGACTATGCGGGACCTCGCGCTCATTCTGAATCGCAAGCGGCAGCGGCGCGGCTCGATCGACTTCGACCTGCCGGAGGCCGAGATTGCGCTCGACGAATTCGGCGTGATGGTCGCGATTCTGCGCTCCGAGCGCAACATTGCGCACCGGCTGATCGAAGAGTTCATGCTGGCGGCGAATGAAGCCGTCGCCGCGCATATCGAGGGCCTCGGCATCGGGTCGCTCTACCGGATTCACGAGGAACCGGACCCAAAAAAGGTCGTCGAATTCGAAGAAGTCTCCGCGAGCTTTGGTTACAGCCTGGGCGTCGGACCGCTGCCGGTGAAGAGTTTCAAGACCGATCGTTCCATCAGTCATCGAGCGGGCCATCGCGGCGGTCGGCGGAGCGGTGGAAGAGTGGACGTCGCGGTAGGCGAGATCGAGATTTCGCCGCGCAACTATCAACGGCTGACGGAGAAGATTGCCGGAAAGCCCGAAGAGCGCATCCTCTCCTACCTGATGCTTCGCTCGCTGAAGCAGGCCCGATACAGCGAAACAAATGAGGGCCATTTTGCGCTCGCAACGCCTTGCTATACGCACTTCACTTCTCCCATCCGGCGCTATCCCGATCTCATCGTCCACCGCGTTCTGCGGTCGCTGCTCGAAAGCTCCGCCGTGCGGAAGGCGGAACGAAGCGGCGCACCGAATGTTGCCGCGAAGAAACATTCGAGGAAGGAAGGACCGAAGCCGAAGCGGCCAGCGGCGCAATCGGCCTCCGTCGCCGGTCCTCTTTCCCAGGTTGAACTCCAGGAGATCGCGCTCGAATCTTCGGAGTCGGAGCGGCGGGCGCAGGAAGCCGAGCGCGAGCTGATCGAGTGGAAAAAAGCTCGCTTCATGAGCGACAAGGTCGGCGACGATTTCGACGCGCTCATTATCAGCGTCACCAAGTTCGGTTTTTTCGTCGAGCTGATGGACCTCTTCGTGGAGGGCCTTGTGCCGGTGGATACGCTGACGGACGACCGCTACATCTTTCGCGAGCAACAACACCAATGGGTGGGAGAACGGAAAAAGCGGAGCTTCCGGATCGGAGACCGTTTGCGCGTGCGGCTCGACCGTGTTGGCGAGATGGGCGGAAAGATGAGCTTTTCGGTGGTAGATTGAACAGAGCATTTGCACTGAGGGAGACTTTGAAGTAGTGGTAGTGTCTCAGTTTGAATTTCCTGGAGTGTAAGGGCACGGTTTCAACCGTGCCGCAACAATCAATCACATAGCGGTTTTAACCGCTGAGGGAGGATCTCAGGGGCTAAAGCCCCGGATGGCGGCGGCCCTGTTCGGCATGGCTGAAGCCATGCCCTTACTTCAAACTGAGGCACTACCGAAGTTGATCTTCCCTTGATAGCCAGTTCCGTCCCTGTTATCTTGAGCACCAGCAGAACTACTGCAGAGGGGTCCAATGTCACTAAAAAATCATTACAAGACGTTTTTATTTGCATTGTTGTTGTCCATATCGTTGCTCCTTTCGGCCGGCGCTACAACAGTCTCGGCGCTGCAATTGGGGTCGAGGGACACCGCCGATTGGATCAAGACGCTGGAGAATCCGCAGCGGATTCAGGGACAGAAGATTGACGAGGTCATCCAGTGGCTCGCGCCAAAACCGGGTATGGTCATCGCCGACATTGGCGCTGGATCGGGCGTCTTTTCGTTCCCCATGGCCAAACTCGTCGCGCCCGGCGGTCAGATCTATGCGGTCGATATCCAGCAGGGGCTGCTCGATTACATCGACAAGCGGGCGAAGGAGGAGAAACTCGCCAACATCCAAACAGTGCTCGGCGGATTCGATGACCCGAAGCTTCCGAAGAAAAACGTGGACATAGCCTTCATCAGTGACGTGCTCCACCACATCGAACACCGCGCGCAATATTTGAAGACGCTGGCAAAATACCTCAAACCCAAGGGCCAGATCGTGGTGATTGAAATGGACCCGAGCGACCCCAATACGCCGCACAAGGATCAACCCGAACTTCAGATCAGCCGTCAGCAGATCGACCAGTGGATGTCCGGCGCGGGATTTACCATTGCGAGAGAAAACAAGGATCTGTTTCCCGGCACTCGATTGTTTCTCGTTTACGGAAGGAAGTAGCCGGGGCAGGCAAGAAACGCAGTCACGCCGTGATTGGCACGCCCAGCAGGCCGAAACACCGGACCGCGGCGGGGTCTTGGAGCTCGCGATAAAGATCGCTGACGCTCTTGTTGGCAGGCGGCACGCGAAGCGCCGGGGCGATTTCGCGGAGCGGTTCGAGGACGAAGCGCCGGGCAAGCATGCCAGGGTGAGGCAGCGTCAGCGATTCGCTGCGAAGCGTAGCATCGCCGTAAAGCAAAATGTCGATGTCGATGGTGCGAGGCCCCTTCGGGATTTCGCGGCGGCGGCCCAGGTCGCGTTCGATCTCGTGAATTTTATCCAGCAATGCTAGAGGGCTGAGCGAGGTTTCGATAGCCACGGCACAGTTCAGGAACCAGTCCTGCTCCAGCACATCGACCGGCTCCGTCTCATAAACAGAAGAGATCGCGCGCAGCCGCAATCCCGAGCTTTCCAACCGTCGGCAGGCTTGGCGGAGGTTCTCCAGGCGGTCACCGATATTCGAACCGATGGAAAGATACGCGGTCACAAGCAAAGGTGTCATTGCGGTTTAAAAAAGATTTTTCTGGGAATCGCCGGGCTTGATTCCGAAATATTCATAGGCCAGCGGCGTCGCCATCCGGCCGCGCGGAGTGCGGTTCAAGAAGCCGGTCTGAATCAGGAAGGGTTCGTATATCTCTTCGATGGCGTCCACTTCTTCGCTGAGCGACGCCGCCAGCGTGTTGACGCCCACCGGCCCGCCTCCGTATTTCTCTATGATGGTCAACAATAGCTTGCGGTCCGCTTCGTCAAAGCCGTAGTGATCGACCTCCAGCATTTCGAGCGCCGCGGTCGCCACAGGACCCGTGATGCGGCCCTCGGCCTTCACCTGGGCGTAGTCGCGAACGCGCCGCAGCAGGCGGTTGACCACGCGCGGCGTGCCGCGGCTGCGGCGTGCAATCTCGGAAGCGCCATCGGCGTCCACCACAATTTTCAGTATCTCGGCCGAGCGCCGCACAATGATCTCCAGATCTTTCGGCGTGTAGAAATCCAGGCGCTGGACGATCCCGAAGCGGCCCCGGAGCGGCGCGCTGAGCAGGCCCGCGCGGGTGGTCGCGCCAACCAGCGTGAACGGCTCAATGGTGAGCTTAACCGTCCGCGCTCCCGGTCCCTGCCCGACCACATAATCGACGTGAAAGTCTTCGAGCGCAGGATAGAGAACTTCTTCGAGCTGTGTGTTCAAGCGGTGAATCTCGTCGATGAAGAGCACCTGAAACTTTTGGACGTTGCTGAGGATGGCAGCCAAATCCCCTTTGTCCTCGATGACCGGCCCCGAGGTCGACTGGAAGGCAACGTTCAATTCATTCGCGATTATGGCGGCGAGCGTCGTCTTCCCCAAGCCGGGAGGACCGTAAAGCAGAACGTGATCGAGAACCTCTTCGCGCTCCCGCGCCGCCTGGATGCCGATGGCGAGCTGCTCCTTCACCTTCTCCTGCCCGATGAACTCGCGCAAGAGCTTCGGGCGAAGGCTGTAATCGACCGTCTGCTCGCCGGGCAGCACGCTGCCGGAAAGGATGCGGTCGTTCTCGACTTCACTGTCGCTTCTGTCTTTAGCTGGCATATTTCATTCGCCAAAACCGAGCCGCGACCGAGAGGGAGCGGTTTTTTGCAGGATCTACATTCCAACGTCCAGAACCGCTCCCTCTCGGTCGCGGCTCGGTTCCGGCATACTCACTTGAAAAACTTTCGCGCGAGCAAGCGCAGCGAGCCACGCAGCAGACGCTCGAAGTCGCCGTCCGGGCTTTCTCCGCGGGCTTCTCGCAAAGCGTTCTCCGCAGCGGGCCGCGCGTAACCCAGATTCACAAGCGCCGAGAGCACGTCGTCTCCGACACCTCCCTCGGTTGCTGCTGGTTCCTCCGCCCGTGCAGCCTCTTCGAGCACCAGGCCGGCGAGCTTGTCCTTCAACTCCAGGATCAATCGCTCCGCCGTCTTGCGTCCCACGCCGGGAATATGCACCAGTCGTTCGACGTTTCCCCGCTGGATCGCGGGAATGAGGTCCACCGTTTCCAGTCCGGAGAGAATCGTGATCGCGAGCTTCGGTCCCACGCCCGATACGCCGATCAACTTTTCGAAGAGGCTCTTTTCCTGCTCGGTGCGGAAGCCGTAGAGCGCCAGCGTATCCTCGCGAATGTGAGTATAGATGAACAATCCGGTTTCGCCACCCACCTCGCCGACGTCGTAGAAAGTCGACACGGGGATGGAGACGCCATAACCCACACCTCCGGCTTCAATCACCACGTGGCTCGCTTTCTTCGAGAGCAATTTGCCTTTGAGGTGCGCAATCATTTGTTCACTCACGTGTCCCGGCGACGATTCAAGCGACGACCCACGGCGAGTAAAAACGCTAGCCGTGGCTACCAAAGCGGACCGCTCCCTCTCGGTCGCGGCTCGGATTTTTCATACCGGCATGATTCCGTGTTTTTTGCGGGGGCGCTCTTCCTGCTTGGTGCGAAACATGTCGAGCGCCTGGATCAGGCGCAGGCGCGTCTCCTGCGGCTGGATGACGGCGTTGGCGAACTGCTTGGCGGCTGCTTCGAAGGGTCCGCTGAAGCGCTCGTTGTACTCCGCGATTTTTTCCAGGCGCACTTTTTCGGGATCCGCCGCGCGTTCAATCTCCTGACGGTAAAGGAACGTGACGGCGCCCTGGGCTCCCATCACGGCCAGCTCGACGTCCGGCCAGACCAGCACCTGGTCCGCTCCCATTTCGCGCGTGCACATGGCCTGCTTAGCCCCGCCGTAACCTTTCCTCAAATAGACCGTCAGCTTCGGCACCGTGGCTTCCGAGTAGGCAAAGAGCATCTTGGCTCCGTGGCGGATGATGCCTTTCTGCTCCTGTTTGGTTCCCGGCAAGTAGCCGGGCATGTCCACCAGGTTAATGATGGGAATGTTGAAGGCGTCGCAAAAACGAATGAATCGCGAAGCCTTGTCGGAGCAGTCGCAGTCGAGACTGCCTCCCAGATAGTTCGGCTGATTGGCGACAAATCCAACCACCCAGCCGTCGAGCCTTCCGAATCCCACCACGATGTTTCTGGCGAAACGCGTTTTGATTTCGAAGAAGTCGTGGCCGTCGACGAGGCGGGTGATTACGTCCTTAATGTTGTATGGCTTCTTGGGGTCGCTTGGAACCACGGTTTCGATATCTTTCAGCAGCCGGTCCGGAGGATCGTTCGAGGTCATCCGCGGAGGAGTCTCCGAATAATTCAGCGGCAGAAAACTCAAGAGCATCCGGATGCGCTTGACGCAGTCCTCGTCGTCCTCCGCCACCACGTCGGCGACTCCCGAGACCTCGGAATGAACCTTCCAGCCGCCCAGCTCCTCCATGGTCACCTCTTCGCGGGTCACTGCCTTGATGACCTGCGGACTGGTGATGAACATCTGGCTGGTATTTTTCACCATGAAGATGAAATCGGTGAGCGCGGGGCAATAGGCGGCGACACCGATGCAAGGTCCCATGATCGCCGAGATTTGCGGAATCGTTCCGGAACTGATGCTGTTCTCGTAAAACATTTTTCCGATCACGCGCGTGGTGTCGAGTCCTTCCTGCACGCGTGCGCCGAGCGAATCGTAGAGGCCGACCAGCGGAATGCCCAGCTTGCGGGCGGTTTCGATGGCATACGCGATCTTGGCGCCGTGCACGGCTCCGACGGTCCCCGCGAGAACCGTGCGATCCTGAGCGAAAACATAAACGCCGCGGCCATGCACCTTGCCGAAGCCGATGACGACGCCATCGGTGGGAGCCCGCTTTTCCGCCATGCCGAACTCCAGGCAGGGACTCTCGGCCAGCATAAACTCTTCGACGAAGGAGCCTTCGTCGAGAAGCTTGGCGAGCCGTTCGCGGGCCGTCCACTTCCCGTCCTCATGCTGCTTCTCGACCGCCTTGGGATCGCCTCCCAGGGCCTTTGACTCGAGATTCGTCAATTTTTTCTGAAAATTGCTCGTTGACATAAAAAGTATCCTGAACTCCTTCCGGCCTGCTACGATTCTCCCGCCGGGCTGGCCACAGAGGCACGGAGGCACAGAGGAAGTAAGTCTAAAGAATAGACGGATTGCACGTCCGCTGTCTTGCTAATTTGAAATCTCTGCGCCTCTGTGCCTCCGTGGCGTCATTTCTTTTCCGATTTCTTTTTTTCCTTCGGCTGTTTGGGGGCCTTGAGGGGAATATTCATTCCTTCGGGCTCTTCGATCACTTCGGCGCTCGAGCGCAGGTCCGGGCCAGAGACCCAGAAAGTGACTTCGCGCTGGAGCAACTCCTCCGCACGGCGGAAATCCTCGAACGGTGGACCCTGGCGTTTCCACAAAGAAGGGCTTTCGATGTTGAACCGCCGGAGACGGCCGTCCACATCGAGCGTGGCGATGTCGTTCCCGGTAAAGCGCTCGCCCTCCGTCAGTTCGTTCAAGGAGCCGGTCACCGAAGTCAGCCGGGAGACAATGCTGTCTCCGTTTCCATCCGGCCCGGAGTAAACGATCCGGCCCCTGCGTTCGTCGATCTTGTAGCTGTTGCCGGCGGCGCGGAACTCAACGGAATTTTCCGAAGTCGTTCCTCCGTCGATGGGAGCGAATTTACCCAGCCGGATCCAGCCGCTCACACTGGCACCGTTCACCTCCATCAGAATCAGCGTCCCGATGGTTTTCAGCTTCATTTTTACAACCCCCTCATAGACTCTGCGGGAGGTTGCGGGCTGCGATTGCGAGCGGGCGGGAAGCGCCGAAAAAACAGCGGCCAGGAAGATCGCCACTCCCAGGCGCCTCGTTCCGTTTCTCACCATAGGACTCCTATGCGTTTGCTGTAATAGACTGCGCGCCATCCGACGTTCATTGTAGCGAATTCCCGCTGCCGGGAGCCAGTGCCGGCTCCATGCCTCATTCGACGCCATGGAATCTTAGCTCGATTCTCATCGTATCAGATAGAGCAACCCGGCGCTCCACTCGTCATTCGTTCCGATCTCTCCAATCGAATTGACACCTCCGAAACGCTCTGCTACCATCGTGGCTCCGTTTGACTCCCATGCTCAAAATTCTTTGCATCGACGACAACATTCACGGACTGACCGCGAGGCGCGTATTGCTCGAGGACATGGGCTACACGGTCGTCGTGGCCAGGAGCGGACGCGAAGGACTCGAAGCGTTTCATAGCCAAAAACCGGACCTGATCATCGTCGATTATGTCATGCCGCAGATGAACGGCGGAGAGGTGATCCGGGAGATCAAGCGGACGAATCCGAAGCTTCCCGTCATCCTGCTTTCCGGCTACACGGAGAGCATGGGCCTGGAGGAGAAAGTTCCCGAGGCCGATTGCGTCATGAAAAAAGGCTCGCGCGAGGTCAGCGAACTCGCGAGCGCCGTGACCCGGCTTTTCCGCAAGAGCATGAAAAAGCCGGGCGCTTCCGTAAAAGCAAAAGACGTGAAGCCGAAAGACAAAAAAGCTCTTCGCCGCCAGAAAACCTCTTAAACCTCCCGCCGCATTGTCCGGCTCTCTTTCCCTAGGAACTTCACGTAGTCGTGGGATTCACAACCAGCACTTTCTTCGCAATGACTGAAGTGGATTGAGTGAGGCCAGCGCTCGGCCATTCCGTACCCATTGCAATCGGAATATTATAGGCAATGGATAGCGGCTGGGCCAGCGAACCGGACGCGCGCGCAATACCGGTGCGCCGGTCGCATGGCCGATGGCGGTGATTCCCAGGGAGGTGTATCAATGGCAAAGTTTCGTGGGGAACGCATGGCCTTTGGACAGCCCGGCATCGAGCCTCGATGGACCCACGGAGGCAAAGACGGAGTGGGCACCGCCTACGCCGCCTCCAGCCGGATCTGGTTCACCGTTTGGAATGGAATCATCACCGAGACCTATTACCCCACCATCGACAAGCCGCAGATTCGCGACCTGCAATTCCTGATCTCGGACGGCAGGACGTTCCTCCACGAAGAGAAGCGGCATCTCCAGACCCACATCGAGCGTCCCTGGTCGAATGCGCTCGCGTACCGGCTGACCAACTCGGACCCGGAGGGCCGCTACCAGATCGAGAAGGAGATTATTGCGGACCCGCATCTATCTTGCGTCCTCCAGCACACCCGGCTGCTGGGAGACCCGCAGTTTCTCTCGGAGCTGTCCATTTGCGCCCTTTGCGCTCCGCACCTGGATGTGGGCGGATGGGGCAACAACGGCTACGTCGTGGAAGCGGCGGGACGGCAGATTCTGGTGGCCGAAAAGCGCGGGACGTGGCTGGCTCTGGCCGCTACCGCGCCTTTCCAGCGGCTATCCTGCGGTTACGTGGGATCGAGCGACGGCTGGAGAGATTTGGAACAAAACAAGCGCATGAACTGGGAGTTCGACCGCGCCCCGGACGGAAACATCGCTCTGATGGGCGAACTCGACCTGGGCGGCAAGGAAGAGTTTACGCTGGGATTGGCGTTGGGTGACGGCCTGCACAACGCTGTCACCACGCTACTCCAGGGTCTGGGCGTTCCGTTCGAGGAACAACTCAGTCATTACGTGGAGCAATGGCAACGCGTCTCGCGCAAGACGATTCCTCTGGGCGGAGCCAACGGAAACGGCGGAAACCTCTATGAGACCAGCGTCAGCCTGCTGCTGGCGCATGAAGACAAGAATTTTCCCGGCGCCTTCATCGCATCGCTTTCCATCCCCTGGGGCGAAGTGAAAGGGGACGAGGATACCGGCGGCTATCACCTGGTGTGGACGCGCGACATGGTCCAAAGCGCCACGGCGCTGCTCGCCTCCGGGCACACCATCACTCCACTGCGGGCGCTGATCTACCTCGCCGCCAGCCAGCAACAAGACGGAGGCTTTCCGCAAAACTTCTGGCTGAACGGAGAGCCGTATTTCCGCGGCGTCCAGCTCGACGAGGTCTCGTTCCCAATCCTGCTCGCCTGGCGGCTCTGCGAGACCAATGCGCTCTGCCACTACGATCCCTACTCGATGGTGATTCGAGCGGCGAGCTATATGATGCTGCACGGCCCGGCGACGGAACAGGAACGATGGGAGGAGGCCGGTGGATATTCTCCTTCGACGCTGGCTGCGAACATCGCGGCCCTGTTTTGCGCCTCCGCCTTTGCCCGCAGAAACGGGGACCAGGAGACCGCGGAATTCCTCGAGGACTACGCCGACTTCCTGGAATGTCATATCGAGCGGTGGACCGTGACGACAGACGGAACTTTGCTGCCGGACGTGAAGCGGCACTTCATACGGATCCGCCCGGTAATTGTGCGCGATGTTTGTCCCGACGAGGATCCCAACACCGGAACCCTGGTCCTCTCCAACATACCGCCCGGCGAGCGATGGGAATTTCCTGCGAAGGAAATCGTGGACGCGGGATTCCTGGAGCTGGTGCGCTACGGCATTCGCAAGCCCGACGATCCGGTCATTGTGGATTCTCTTCGGGTCATTGACGCGGTGCTAAAAGTGGACACTCCGTTCGGCCCCTGCTGGCGCCGCTACAACCACGACGGCTATGGCCAGCGGGACGACGGAAGTGCGTATGACTACTGGGGCAGAGGCCGCGCCTGGCCGCTGCTGACAGGTGAGAGAGGACACTACGAGCTGGCAGCCGGACGCGATCCCGCTCCGTTTCTCCGTACCATGGAACGGTTCGCTTCCTCCACGGGGCTCCTGCCCGAACAGGTCTGGGACGCGCCGGATTATCCCGAGTGCTTCATGTATCTGGGCCGGCCCACCGGCGCCGCCATGCCCTTGATGTGGGCGCACGCTGAATACATCAAGCTGCTGCGCTCGGCCCGCGACGGTATCGTTTTCGATCGTATTCCCACGCTCTATGACCACTACATCGCCAACCGAAAATCCTGCCGCCTGCTCGAAGTATGGAAACACAACCGCCAGCCGCGCACCGTGCAGCGCGGATATACTTTGCGGATTCAATGCCCATCGCCGTTCCGCCTCCACTGGAGCGCCGATGACTGGCAAACCGTGAGCGACATGGACTCGACTCCGACGGTTCTGAAAATCCACTACACCGATATCCCGATATCACAGTCTCAAAATGCGCCGATTCGGTTTACGTTCTTTTGGACTGGCGAGGATCGCTGGGAGGGGTGGGATTATGTGGTGAGGGTGGAGTAGCACGGTTTGGCAGGTGGGCCTGACGTTGATACGGATGAAAGCACAACAGGAATGAAACGAAAACATATTGGATCGTCCTTTGACGACTGGCTACGGGAAGAAGGCATCTACGAAAAAGTCACCACCGCGGTGATCAAGCGGGTTCTGGCGCGCCAGATTGTACACGCCATGAAGAAAAAACAGCTATCCAAAACTGAAGTCGCGCGGCGGATGCACACCAGCCGCGCCGCACTGGATCGTTTGCTCGATCCTCAGAATGAATCCCTGACGCTCAGTACCCTCTACAAAGCGGCGGCAGCCGTGGGCAGGCAGGTTCGGCTCGAGTTGATCTGATTTTCAAATCTCTGCATCTCTTTGATAGCGAAAATGCTTTAGCCTTTCGTTCTTGAAATAGCAATTCCCTTTGCGATAAGTGAGGATATGAAGTTCTCGAAACTAAGTTCGGCCGATGGTTCCCGGTAAATCCCATTCCGGCCGTTCTTCGCATTCGACATTAGAAAACAGGCAGAGTCGTAAAACCTTTCTCGAACAAGCTTAGTAAGAAGGATTTCATACCGTTTTCCATACGATGCGTCCTTAAATTCTGGAAATACTTTGAAGTGGGGCTCGCGTGCACGAACGGGAGCGAGGGACCCGGCCGCGTCTTCCAGTAGCATCAGATAGCCAAGCCACGGCCGCGCAGACGGTTTGAAAGCGCCTTCACGATAGGCAGCCCAAAGGTCGGTGGCACTCCCAATTGCCTCTTCGGTGCGATTGTTGTAATTGTTGCCAAACGATCCCACCTGCGATTTGAATTCGATTCCAGCGAGAAACTTTCCATCGGCAACGATGAGCAGATCCCATTTTTTCTCGGGTCTATACCATCCAGGAAGCTCGATGAATTTGTTGCAGTAAACGTGAGCAGAATGAAGACCGTTTTGGCAAAGGAGATCGCGGACGAGATTGATAAAGCCATTCATCTGAGCTCCGCCAGTCACAGCGGAACGAGCGCCGGCATCTTTGGCACCAGTTGTGCCGCCTTGTTTTTGAGCCTGCGTTTCTCGGGTGGCCCAGAATTGTTTTACGGCCGCTCGCAAGCGCTTTTTGATTTTGGGGTCGAGACTCATGCTTCTTCGCCTGCTGCCGTTCGAACCGTGATGGTGGCTTTGCTGAACAAGGAACCCGTCTCGTTACAGATTCGTTTGTGGGCCAAGTCGAAATAGTGCGAGTCTACCTCGAAGCCGACGCTATTTCGGCCCGTCTTCGCGGCGGCAATTGTTGTTGTGCCGGTTCCAAGGAATGGATCGAGTACCGTATCGCCGACAAAACTAAACATCCGAATCAGGCGCTCGGCCAGTTCCAGCGGATACGGCGCCGGATGTTGGCGCGTAGAAGCTCCGGTGAGTCCCGTCCAAATTTGTTGAAACCATTTCTTATGGTTCTCAGCGGAAATGACGCTGAGCACGCGAGTTGGCAGATCCGGTGTGCGGTAGCCTCCGGGCTTCCGTTCCATCAAAATGAATTCGATATCGTTTTTTATTACCGAGTTAGGCTCGTATGGCTTCCCTAGAAAACTCGAACCGTTCTCGACCTCATAAACGGCATTTGAAATCTTGTGCCAGATGATCGGGGCGAGATTGTCGAATCCTATTTTGCGACAGTGCTCCTGAATAGAAGCATGGAGCGGCACAACCGTATGCCGCCCGCTGTTCTTTCGCCGGGAGAGGCAAACGTCGCCCACTACACAGACAAGCCGTCCTCCCGGAACCAGCGCCCGGAAGCAATGCCTCCAAACGCGATCCAGTTCCGTCAAGAACTCTTCGTAGTCTTCGATATGACCCATTTGAGATTCCGATTCGCGGTATTCCTTCAGTGTCCAGTAAGGCGGCGAAGTAACCACCAAGTGAATACTTTCGGTCGTGACGGTGCTGAGCGTCTTTCGAGCGTCGCCAGAGTGAAGTACATGGCGGGTGGGAATTCGGAGGATAGCTGCTTCAATCAGACGTATGATGCGGTCGTCTTTCGCAATGCGCGGAAGATCGGTCTGGGGGTTGTTCAGCGGAAGGGCTTCTTGGGGCAGGAAATCGAGCAGCCCGGAGTCCGAACTGTGCTCCTCCTCCCCGCGCTTGAGTGCTAAGGTCATAATGAATATTAGCCGGCCGAGATCATCCAACATCAGACCGCATTTGCATATACGACGTCAAGCGCAAGCATGCGTCGTTACCGGCCCGCCGATTTCAGCGCCTCGAGAAACTCGCGGGCGCGGGCCTCGATGTCGCGGGCGCCGAGCAGGTCTCCAATGACCGCGACGGCGCTGGCTCCGGCGTCGAGGACCGAGCGGGCGTTTGCGACCGTGATGCCGCCGATGGCGACCACGAGCATGTCGGTGAGCACACGGACACGGGTCACCAGATTCAATCCCACGACCGGTTCGGGATTCAGCTTACCGGAGGTGGAAAAAACGGGGCCGACGGCGATGTACTCGATCGGCAACCGAGTGGCACGCTCGGCCTGCGCCAGGGTGTGGGTGGAGAATCCGACGAGCATTTCGGTTGGTATGAACAGACGCGCCCTCTCGGGCGGCAGATCGTCCTGCCCGAAATGAACGCCAGCGGCGCGGCACGCGCGGGCGACATCGGCGCGGTCATTCACAAAAAAACAGCAGCCCGACTCTTCGGCCCTCCGCGCGAGCGCCTCGCACTCCTCGTATCGAGCCTTGTCGAAGACTCCTTTGTGCCGGTACTGGATGACGCGCACCCCGCCGCGAAGCAGCGCATCGAGAATCGCGCGCGGAGCCAGATCGGGACGCGCGGCCGTGTCCAGGATGGCGTAGAGAGGCGCGGAGCGAAACATTTCAGCAAGCGATGGAAGACGAACGCTCATAGGCTCGTTAGAATCCGCCGAAGCTTGTAACGGGTCACTCGCCACCCGCCATTGTATTCACTCCGAAACCAAGGCCGGCCTGGGCGAATAGCGGTCGAGAAAACGGGTGTTGTAGTTTCCGGCAATGAAATCGGGATCGGCGAGAATCCGCTGGTGGAGCGGGATGGAAGTCCGGACGCCTTCGACAATAAACATTTCGAGCGAACGGCTCATGCGGCTCAAGGCCTCCTGGCGGTCCCGCCCGCGCACGATCAGCTTGGCAATCAGCGAGTCGTAATAGGGCTGGATGACGGCTTCCGCGTGGGAGGCCGAATCCACCCGCACGCCCGTACCGACCGGTACGTGAAACGTGGAGATCCGTCCCGGAGAGGGGGCAAAGGTTACCGGGTCCTCGGCATTGATCCGGCATTCGATGCTGTGCCCGCTCGAGGCCACCGGCTTCGAGGTAACCTCCGCAAGCGGCACCCCGGCCGCCAGCATGATCTGGCTCTTGACCAGGTCGCAGTTCGTCACCATCTCCGTCACCGGGTGCTCCACCTGGATGCGCGGATTCATCTCGATAAAAAAGAGCTTGCCGCTCTCGTCCATCAGGAACTCGACGGTTCCGGCGTTGGTATATCCGATCCGGCTCAGCACGTCTTCCAGAATGCCTCCCAATTCGGTTCGTTTCTCGGGAGTCATTGGAACCGCGGGAGATTCCTCCAGGACCTTCTGGTAGCGGCGTTGGATGCTGCATTCCCTTTCACCCAAGTGAACGGCGGAGCCAAAGGTGTCCACCAGCATCTGGAACTCGATGTGACGGGCATTTGAGATCATCTTCTCCAGATACAAGCCGCCCGAGCTGAACGCCTGAAGCGCTTCCCGATGGGCGGCCCGGAAAGCGGATTGGAGGTCGGATCGCTCCCGCACGACGCGCATCCCGCGTCCCCCGCCGCCCGCTACGGCTTTGATCAGCAGCGGGTAATCCAGTTCCTTGGCCCAATCAAGCGCCTGCTCCTCGCTTTCGAGTACGCCCGAGCCGGGCAGCACGGCGACGCCATATTCCTTGAATTTCTGCCGCGCGTTGAGCTTGTCTCCAACCATCCGAATCAGTTCGGGCGGAGGGCCGATAAACGTGATACCTGAAGTCTCGCAGACCTCGGCGAAGTTGGAGTCCTCGGAAAGAAATCCGTAACCGGGATGGATGGCGTCGGCGTTGGTAATGCTGGCGGCGCTGATAACGCTCGCTATGTTCATGTAACTGCCGCTTGCCTGAGCCGGACCGATGCAGACCGCTTCGTCGGCAAAGCGCACGTGCAGCGAGTGAGCGTCGGCGTCCGAGTAAACGGCAACCGTGCGGATGCCCAGTTCCTTGCAGGCGCAAATCACCCGCAGGGCGATTTCTCCGCGATTAGCAACCAGAATCTTCTTGAACATGAAGAGCGGAATCCGATCCGCGACCGAAAGGGAGAGGTCAAGAGATTGATCCCGGCGCCTCCCAAGCAACCGCTCCTTTTCGGTCACGGCTCAGATCGTGTTCACCGTTTGGCTGGGGGTGATGGCTTGATGTCGTACAACGGTTCGCCGTATTCGACCGGCTGCGCGTTATCGACATAGCACTTGACGATCTCACCGGCGATCTCCGCTTCGATCTCGTTCATCAGTTTCATCGCTTCAATGATGCAAAGCACCTGTCCAACCGCCACGCGGTCACCCACGCGAACGTAAGGGTCCGTTCCCTGACCGGGAGCGGCGTAGAAGGTTCCGACCATGGGCGAGCGGACTACGAACGATACCGGGGACGACGGAGCCGGCGGGGCCGGCGCAACAGCCGGAGCCTTTGGGGCGGAGGTGCGAGCGGGCGCAGGAGGAGCGGCGGGCACGCTGGGTGTGGCGCTGGCTGCGGAGGGAGAAATCTCCGCCAGGGCCGGAATATGCGCTTCTCCCGCACGGACAGCGGCGGGGCGCGCGATCTTGATTCGAAGTCCCGAGCGCTCGATCTCCAGCTCGGTCACTCCCTTTTCGATGATGAGGTCGATCAGTTTCCTGATCTCTTCCAGGTTGGGCGGAGCGGAGGGGTTCTTAGACCCTGGAATCTCCGGCTCCGGTTTCGGATCTCGAGAAGCCACAGTAGGATTTGTTTCCCCCTTCTTCAAATTGCAGCAAGCAGTTACAAGTGACGAGTGACGATCCCAAAGCAAAGTGCCGAATGCTTTTTACTTGTCACTTGCCACTCGTCACTTGTAACTGGTTTTCACAACACGGTCAGTTCTTTCGAGGTAGGCGTCAGCACCTCGGCACCATGCTTTCGAACCACCACGACATCTTCGATGCGGACGCCCCCCAAGCCCGGAATGTAAACGCCCGGCTCGACGGTGATGACGGCTCCCTCGGGCAGTTTCATCCGCTGTTTGGGAGCGATGCGGGGCAGTTCGTGAATCTCGCGGCCAACGCCGTGGCCGGTGCTATGCGTGAAGTACCTAGCGTACCCATGCCGTTCGAGCGCCTTCCGCGCTGCCCGGTCCACGGCCGCGCATTCGATTCCGGCATGGACCACGCTTTCCGCTTCGAGCTGGGCTTCCAACACGGCCTTGTAAATATCGCGTTCTTTGCGCGACACACGGCCAAAATAGACGGTCCTCGTCATATCTCCCGCGTACCCATCCAGTATAGCACCCAGGTCCATCAGAACACATTCGTTGGCGCGCAACTTCCGGGCTCCGGGCCGGGCGTGAGGCAGCGCCGAGCGCTCCCCGTATGCCACGATGGTCTCAAACGAGGGACGTTCCGCGCCGTGCAGCCGCATGCGGTATTCGATCTCGGCGGCCACGTCCCGTTCCGGGATTCCTTCACGCAGATGCGGCAGCGTTTCCTCGAAGGCTTTCGAGCCAGCCTCCACCGCCCGCCGTATTTCGCCAATCTCTTCCTCGTCCTTTGCTACCCGCAACGATTCGACCAGACCGGAAAGAGGGGCGAGCCGCTTGGCGCCAATCAATTCGCGCAGCTTCTGGTACGCGCCATAGGTGACCGAGCCGCTTTCAAAGCCCACCCTGCCCCGGCTCCGGCGGGAACGCTTCACCGCGGCCAGAAACGCGCCTCCCTTTACGATCAGAACCTCCGAGCCGCGAACTTCCTCATGAGCCGCCAAATCGTACCGGGAGTCGGTAAAGAGCATCGAATTTTTGAGCGTCGCCAGAATTACTCCGTCTCCTTGTTCCGTGCCCGAAAATCCGGTCAGGTACTGCACGTTGGGCAGAGAGCTTACCACCAGCGAATCGACACGCTCTTCCAACATCCGCGCGCGCAGTTTCCCGAGGCGTGCGGCGTAGGTGGATTGAGGTTTGGATTTCATAAGGGGAATTGTAGCGCGATTCGCTCGGATTGCCGAATCGCGGACCTCGTCAGCAATATCGCGGTTGGAGTAATTCGCTGGGACGGCGACGGGCCTTCCGGGCCTGTCGCGGAGGGACAGGCAGGAATGCCCGTCCCCACTTACGACTGCACGTTACGACTGCACGATTCTGGGGGTAATGAAGAACAATAGCTCGTTGGTGGTCGAAGAGGTCGATTTGTGTTTGAACATGTTCCCGATCAAAGGAACGCTGCCGAGCAGCGGGACCTGCTGCTCGCTGACGCGGTTGATGTTCTGGACCACGCCGCCGAAGAAGACGGTGCCTCCGTTGCTGACCAGCACCTGGGTGGTGGCCGTCTGGGTGTCAAGTCCGAACTGCCCAGGCGTGGTGGCGATACCGGGATCGATGCTGGTGTTCTCAATATCCGTTTTCAGGAAGATGGTGCCATCGGCGGTGATCTGCGGCGTCACCGTCAGACGCAACACCACGTCTACGTACTGCACACTGACGGTGTTGTTGATGGTCGTCTGGATGGGGATTTTTACGCCCTGTTTTACGGTCGCCTCGACGTTATTCTGAGTGATGATCTTGGGCCGCGACAGCAGCTTGCCGACGCCCCTCGACTCGGCCGCCGTGATAATGGCGTCGAGCGCAAAGAGATTGCCCGCGTTCAAAGCCAACGTAAAGCCGCTGGTAGCGCCCGCGGCCGGGAAGTTGGTGGAGAGCGGCTGCGCCACGTTAGCGAACTTCGGCGCCGCACCCGGTTCCGGAGGAGAGGGGGGAGTGCCTACGAAAAATGGCGGAGTGACGCCGCGCTTGACGGGACTCTCGCCCACCGCTCCCGCGCCTCCCAATAACAGGTTGCCGGAGATGCCGGAGGCTGCCAGTTGCGTTCCGATGTCCCGGGCGAACGAACGACTTGCCGAGACCACTCGGGCCTCGATCTCCACCTGCAGCGACTTCTGATCGAGAGTCCTAATTAAGTTCCTCACCAGCACAATGCCTTCGGAAATGTCGGTGATGATCAGCGTGTTGGTGCGGGTGTCGGCGACCATGTCGCTTTTTTCCGACTTCAGGAATTTTTTCAGCGTGATGATCATGTCATTGGCCTTGGCGTAGCTGAGCTGGACGGTCTCGGTATGCATCGGCTGCCCCTGCGTGACGGCGATTGCCAAGTCGCGGCGTTGTTTTTCCTCGGCTTCGATGGTCGAAAGTTTCGCGATCCGAACCACGTTCCCTTCCACCTCTTTGCCCAGACCGTTGTTCCTCATCACGATTTCCATGGCCTGATCCCAGGGCACGTCGTCAAGAACGATGGTCACGTTCCCGCTGACGGTGGGATCGAGAACAAGATTCAGCCCGCTGATCTCATGGATCAGGCGGAAGAAGTCTTTCAAATCGACATCCTTGAGGTTCACCGAAATCGGCTCTCCTGTATAGCCCGATCTGGCGGCGGGCGCGCCTGGTGTCTGTACCGGAGGTGCGGCCTGGGCGAAAAGCGCTTCGGAGGGCGCGGCTACCACAAAGCCCTTTGAGAGCGATTCCGGCAGCGCTCTCCTGGCGCTTGTCTCTTTCACCGGGATGGGCGCAGGCGGTACCGACTTGGCCACTTGCGGCGCGGGTTTCGCATTCGGAGCGGTCCCGCCCTGTTCGATCTTTGCGGGAGCGGCCACCGGTTCGTTCATTGCCATCGCAGGCGCCATCGGGACCACCTTCGCCTCCTGTGCTGCCGGCTGGGGCGTCGGTGCTGGCGCGTTATATTCGACCATTGGGGGAGCTGCTACCGGTTCAATCGTTGCCATCGTCGCCGTGGGCAACGCCGGAGAAGCTGCGGCCTCTTGTGGCGCGGGCTTCAATTCCTGCGGGACTGCATTGGGTTCGACTTGGGCTTGGACAGGTTGCGGCGGGGCGGGCGTTTCTACGGCTTTCCAACTGCTCGCTGGTTGAACCGGGGAAGCCACGACCGAATCTACGCTGGCCGTCACGGTGGGTTCGGTAACGGGTCCCACCGTCTCGGATATTGCCTCAACTTTCATTTCCTCTGCCGGGGCTGGCGATTCGGTCGCTGCCATCGCGGGAAATTCGGATGTGGAGTCCGCGAAGCCCGGTTCCATGGTTTTGGAAACGTCAGTTGGTTGAGCGTTGGACGCTATTCCCTGCACCCCAAGTATGGGTTCCGGCTCCGCCAGCATCGTTTCCGGCCGATTAACCGCGGTCGGTTGCGAGCCTTCGTTGCCGAAATCCGGATTCCGACTCTCCGACGGCATCTTTGCGGCGACCGGAGTGACCGGTGGCTTCCCGCCCTGCAATTTTTCTGGGGATAATTCAGGGGAGCCAGACGGAACGGCGTTGTCGATCGCCGGCGCAGCCTTCGTTTCCCGCTCGCCTAGCGTTACCACCAGCGAGCTCTCCTGGTTGCGAACCTGAAACGGAGTCTTGGCTTCCAGGTCCATGACAACTCGGGAGACTAAGGGTTTTTGGCTCAGTTGTCCGATCCGCACTGCCCGCAGCGGCGTGGCGTTCACGGCCAATTGTTTCTGCCGGATTTGATTCCGCGTGTTGGGGATGTCCAGGACCAATCGCTCCGGGTTTGTCAGCCGCAGAGTCCGATATTCGAGCGTCCCATTGCCTATGACTTGCACCTCCAGAACAGGGGTGCCTTCGATTTTTGCGACCTGGACCTCCCGGATAGCGGTTCCCGGGTTGGAATTACGGGGTGCCGGAGAAGGTTTCGGATTCGCGGTGAAGTCGGTTTCCGGCTTGCGGGAGGTCTGCTCGCCGGACTCCACGGCCGCAGCGGTTGGGGAATGGACTCGAATGGAGACGCCGCCCGGAGTACGCTCCGTATCCACCTTGGACTTCGCTTTTAGCGACAACTCCACCCGCACGTGAGGCGTATTGTCTGAGCTGGTGTAGCTAAAAACGCGGTAAGACGAGACCAGGGGAGAGTGCATCGTCTGCTCTTCGGAACGGAGGCTGGTCTCTACGCCCGGGAAATCCACCGCAAACGTGGTGGAGTCGACCCACACCGGCGAATAACGCGCCGGCGAAATCAGCCTCACAAAAAGGCTGGTCTGGTCCCGGCCGACGGAAGTGCGCACGCCTGCAAGGGTCCGGACGGCCGAGCTGCCCGGCGCCGCCGCCAACGTCATCGCCGCCATCAACCAGGCTGCGATACGGACAGAATGCAATACCGCGCGCGATGAAGTCATCTTTGTCACCCCCATGGTCATCCCTTCCTTCAACTGGCTTTCGGCTGGCGCCTCAAGCCTTTCCGTTCCGTTTCCGGCAGGACCTCCGCCACCCGTAATCCAGGGCTCCGTGGTCGTTTCCCCGCGACCTGCTGGGCGGGATCAAAACAGGTTTTGCCCACTGCGGTTCGGATCGGTCCGCGCTTACTCCGACGACAACTGCTTCACGACCTCGTGTGTCGCTACCTGGCCCGGCTCCGTCGAACTCTCCAGGAAAATAATCCGGTCGGGCAGAATCTTGGAGACCACGCCGTTATAAAGCTGATCCTTTTCATGCAGGAAATACGACCTCTTAGACTTGTTGTCCACCACGGCGATCCAGCTTCCATCGACGGCGCGCGCAATACCTTGCAATTCCAACTGCTCGATCACCAGACCCCTCTTGCCCGCGGGCAATCGGGACGGCAGCCCTTGTGGCACTTTTTTCACGGGCATCACGTTCCGGAAGGGATCCCGTTCCTTCCCGCCTTTTTCGCCGGCTGCCGGCGCGGGGGCCGGTTTGCCGCCGGGGACGCTGGCGGCAGCTCCCGGATTAGGGGTGGTCTGGAGAATCGCCGGTGTCCCCGGCTGCGAACCGGGCGCCGCCGGCTGTGTCCGCACCTGCGCCCGAGCCGGGAGAGCGCCCAGCAAAAGGCCACAAGTCGCAACCATCAAGAGATTAAACCTCACGACCGCTCCCTCATTTTTTCACCGGCGGTTTTGCGGCAGGCGCACCTGGCTTGGCGCCCGGCTTGGCTACTGGAGTCTGAGACTCATTGCTGAAAAACGTGGTGACCATTCCGACCGCGACCACTGTTTCGTTCGGGCTGTATGCGTACACTTTGTTTCCGACCCCTTTGCCCTCACGGATGCTGGCCATCTTTAAATCCGAGACGTTCACGATCCGCTCCAATTTGCTCAGGCGGTCGAAAAACGCCATCACCTGGAAATAGGGACCGTCGATTTCCACTTCGAACGGCACCTCCATGTAATAGTCCTGAGGCACCAGGGGTTTCGCGGTGAAGCGGCGGATCTCGATCCCGGAGTTCAGCGAGGCTGCTTCGACCATGCGGATAAAGTTATCCACTTCTTTTTCGTCCGGCACGATCTGGCGCAGATTCGTGAGCTGAATCTCGAGTTGCTGGTTCTCCGCAATCAGCATCTTCTGCTTCAGCTCATAGGGACGCAACGGAACCAGCTCCTTTTCGATCTGGTCGGACTGGGTCTGCTTCTTCTCGATGCTGCTGGAGACCGGCTTCAGGAGGAAAAACTCCGTGCCAGCCCACACGGCCACGGCTACCAGCAGGATGATCAGAACCTGGAGGCCCGTCGATAGTTCGCTCAATTTCGGTATTGCCATAAGTATCTCTCGCCGCGCCGGCCAGCGGCCTCAACTCGTGGGCGCTGCACCCACCAGTTCGCCGTTCACGGTAAACTGAAACTTCTTAACCTCTTGCACGGCGGGGTCCTGGAAGGTCTCCTTCAGGTCTATCTCCGTAAACGCCTTGGTTGCCCTCAACTGAGTCAGGAAGTCGGCCACCGCCTTGGCGCTCAAGGCAATTCCATCAATGGTGACTTTCTGGCCGGCCTGCTCGAAATTGGTCACCCAGAGGGTATCGGTGTGGGTCACCGTCGAGGCCAGCATATCGAGCAGCCGCGTGGGCCCGGATTGTTTCGCCTTGAGCCCCTCGATGATGCCAATTCGCTTCTGAAGCAGCGCCTTTTGGGTCGAGAATTTCTCGAAATCGCCGCGAATTCCCTCCAGGCGCGCCTTCTCCGCCGTCTTGTCCTTGATGAGCTTCGTCACCCGCTGGTCGTTCTCCTGGAGGCGTCCCAACCGCATGTACTGCACCACTCCGACCAGTACGAGAATCGCCAGTAACAGCACCAGTTTCTGCCACCCCTGAAGGGTCACAACCGGGGCGCGGCGCTTTTTCTGCTTAGGCAGTCCCAGCAGGTTGACGCGAATCATAGTTCTTCAAAGCTCCTTAAGGCCAGTCCAACCGCCACTGCCAGGCGCGGCCCGTTGGCCGTCACCAAGTCAGCCGACTCGCCCGCACGCTCGAATTTGATCTTGCGGAACGGGTTCAGTTCTTCCACCGGAATCCCCAACTCCTGTTTCAGCACGTCGGCGAGGCCGAACACCCGGGCTGATCCGCCCGCGATATATAGCTTATCGATATGGTCGCCTCCGGCCGTGGCGCGGAAAAAGTCGAAGGTCTTCTGAATCTCCAGCACGATGATTTCCGAGACCGATTTCAGAATGGGGACGCGCGCATCTTCGCTCACTCCCGGGACCGGATCGCCGATCTTCACGTGTTCGGCGTCTTCATACCCCAGGTCTAGCTCCTTCTGCAAAGAGTCCGTGTATTGGTTCCCGCCGATCGAGACGTCCCGCGTGAACAATGGGTTGCGGCCCTTGACGATGTTGATGTTCATGACGCTGGCGCCCAGGTTCAACAACGCCACGCTGGAATCTTCGGCCGGCTCGTAGTTGTATTCATAGGCGTTCTGGAGCGCGAAGGCGTCGATATCGACCACTGCAGGTGACTTTCCGGCGAGCGTCAGCACGTTGGTGTAATTGAGAATCTTGTCTTTCTTGACGGCCACCAGCAGCACGTCCATATTGGTGCTTTCCGCGGGAACGTCGAGGACCTGGTAGTCGAGGTTGACTTCCGCGATGTCGAACGGAATGTGCTGCCCCGCCTCCATCTGGATGGCCCCGTCGAGCTCTTCGTCCGTCATGGTCTGTAGCGAAAGCTTCTTCACGATCACGGAATGGCCCGAAACGGAGGTGGCGACCTGCTTGGAGGCAATCTTATTTTCCGTGAAGAGCTTGGCAATGGAGTTGGAGACGTGACCGGGATCGACAATGGCGCCATCGACTACGATTTCCGGCGGCAGGAATTCGATGGCGATCTTCAACGCCTCGATTTCCTTGCCGACTTTCCGCAACTCGACGACCTTGATGGAGCTCGAGCCGATATCGAGTCCAACCAGTTGCTTGCTTTTTCCGATTCCAAACATCTCTGGCCCTTCCGCGTGGCAGCGTTGCCACGGTTGCTAAAGCGTAACTGCCACACACCTACCGAGCCCGATCGGCCTCATTGGTCTCATCGATCTCATCGTCGCCCTCCCACATCGGCCGGCTGACTCTGGCGCTCCATCCAACGATCCAACATGCTTTTCTTGAACCGCCAGCGATTGCCCAGCTTGAAGGCAGGCATTTCTCCACGCGAAAGATACTTGTAAAGCGTGTCGGGCGAGACACCCAAGTACTTGGAAGCTTGGCGAATGTTCATCACCTCACGGAGGTCCGGAATGGGTTCCGTCTCTGTCCTGGTCGGTGATGCCAATGCTGCACGCATAGCGGACCCCTCGTCCTTTCCCAACAGGGGGAAGCCTCACGCCTTCCGCCTATCACTAGTAAACTACCCGTTAAATAGCCGCATTCCACCATGCAGGTCAAGTCAATTCTGGTCCTCTCCGGCATTGTACCTGTTATCTTATGATGGTCATCGCGTCAGAAGCCGTTAATTTCCCCAAATCTTGTGCCTCTCGACCGGGCGACCGCAATATGTTCGAGTTCGACTGTAGGGTCCCCAAAAGTGCACGAAACGAGAGCTGCGGGATAAAAAAGTCCCGCCGGAGATTCGCCGTCGGAGTCTGGGAGGGACTTCCGTGCCCTCTGGCCGGAATCAAAATGCCGCGGTTTTCAGCGCGGACGAGGTATGCATTTAGAAGGCAATTCGCTAACCGAATCTCCGCGTCTTGACAGTCCCCGCCGCGTTTGCTATCAATTGAAAAGCTGATTTCCTGAGCCACTCCTCAGTAGCTCAATGGCAGAGCATTCGGCTGTTAACCGAAGGGTTGTAGGTTCGAGTCCTACCTGAGGAGCCAATTTATTTTACGTGAACTTCCCTGCCCTATGGTTAACTGATTTCTGTGACTTGCTGTTAGGCTCAGCGGCGCGGCGGAAGTCGCACACTACAAATGTGTTGCCGCTTTCTCTCTTTCTTCCCAAAATTCTCGGTTCGCATTCAGAGAAACTGGGGTGCGGTCCAAACCCTTAGGGTTACGCTCGCACCCCAAACGAAACTGCCGCGAACTCTCAGTTTCTCACCCCAGGCACCTACCCGTGGTTAACTAGGGTGTTCCGACCGGCGGCCCAGAGTGTACACTTTTCGAATTTTCTGCGTATATATACAATGACGGCCGATTAGCGCCGTTCCTCCAGACATCGGGACCACCGCAAAGCGGACTCCCTTGTGGGTTGAATTCCAACCTTCAGGAGTCCACTGTGACCGACATTGATCCAAACGATCTCGCTGAGATCGGCTCTCTCCTTGCCCGCGGCTATCTACGATACCGCGATTCTCTTCGCCGGCAGCTCCCAAATTGCCTTGCTTCCGTGGCCGACACCGAGCCTCATGTGCCTGTGGTTAACGGGGCCGAGAGCTACAAAAAAGCGGCCAAAACAATTAATGAGGAGGGTGCATGAATAGTTCGGTTCGGATGCATATTGAAGAAGTACAGCGTATGACGGTGGGCTCGTTACGTGAGAAGTACCGGGAGGTCTTCGGCGAGGAGTCCCGGTCAAACCACAAGCAGTTCCTGATCCGGCGCATCGCTTGGCGGTTGCAGGCGATCGCTGAGGGCGATCTGTCGGAACGCGCCCGTCTGAGAGCAATGGAGATCGCTAATGACGCCGATCTTCGGATTCGTGCTCCAAAGGGTTTCCTGCGGTCGGAACAGGGAGATGCAGCGGACCGAACGATCGTAAGCCGCTTCAACGGCACCAAAGATGCCCGCCTCCCCCTGCCCGGGACTGAAATCATCCGCGAATATCGGGGCAAACGAATCGTGGTAAGGGTACTCGAAGACGGCTTCGAATACGATGAGCGCCGCTTCCGGTCCCTCTCTGCTATCGCCTGCGAGGTGACTGGAACCCGGTGGAACGGTTTTCTCTTCTTTGGACTCGATGGTGAAAAGGAGGGTCGGTATGCAGAACAGTAGAAGAGAAGCTATCGGCGAGGCTCCATCCAACGCCGCTAAACCCGTAAGGTGTGCTATCTACACTCGGAAGTCGACCGATGAGGGATTGGCTCAGGAGTTCAACTCGCTCGATGCCCAACGGGAAGCGTGCGAAGCATACATTGGCAGCCAGCGCCATGAGGGCTGGACGGCGCTCCCCAACCGTTACGACGATGGCGGGTTCAGCGGCGGGAGCATGGACCGGCCTGCCTTGGAGCAACTGCTTGCTGACATAGATCGCGGACACGTCGATTGTGTGGTGGTCTACAAGGTTGATCGCCTCAGCCGTTCGCTGCTCGACTTCTCCCGGATCATAGGCGCGTTCGACAACCACGATGTCAGCTTTGTTTCCGTGACCCAGCAGTTTAATACCACGGCATCCCTTGGGCGTCTGACGCTTAATATACTGTTGTCCTTTGCCCAATTCGAGCGGGAGATCATCGCGGAGCGAACGCGCGACAAGATGTCGGCAGCCCGTCGCAAAGGGAAATGGGTGGGAGGCTGTCCCGTGCTCGGCTACGATGTGGACCCGCGCGGCGGCAAGCTGCTGGTCAATGAAGATGAGGCACGCCGGGTCCGAGCGATTTTCGAGCTGTATCTGAATCGTCGATCTTTAATGGGAGTTGTCGGAGAACTAAACGATCGCGGTTGGAAAACTAAGCAGTGGATTACGAAGGACGGACGCGAACGCGTGGGGCAGCCGTTCACAAAAGGTGCGCTGTTCCGATTGCTGACGAACGTCATCTATTCAGGTCGCGTCAACCATAAGGGCGTGGTCTATCCCGGTGAACAGGCGGCTATCCTGGAAGCCGAGGTTTGGAACCGGATCGACGGACTCCTCCGCAATAACGGTCTTACCGGCGGAAAGGAAATGCGCAACAAACACGGGGCACTTCTCCGTGGCCTGCTCTTCTGCGAGCCCTGTAACAAGCCCATGATCCATTCGTATACCACTAAGGGGCCGCGGCGGTATCGTTATTATGTTTGTCTGACGGCACAACAGCAGGGATGGAGGGCGTGCGCGACCAAATCCGTTTCGGCGAATGACATCGAGCTGTCCGTCGTTGAGCAGATCCGGAGCATTGGCAAGGACCCGCGTGTTGTGCTGGAAGCGCTGACGAAGGCACGCGAGCAGAACCAGAACCGGCTGGTGGAGCTGAACGCCGAACTAAACTCGGCCAAGCGGGAGGCGCGGAAATGGAACGCGGAATTAGCCCGGCTGGCGGCAAGCGCCGCAGGTGGTTCGTCCCGCATCGACCGAATGGCTGATCTTCAAGAAAGGTTGCGTGCCGTGGAACAGCGCCTGACGAGTCTCGCTGAAGACATTACGGCTCTGGAATCAGAAGCAATAGATGAAGCCGAATTCCGTGAGGCGTTGGCGGCGTTTGATCCGGTCTGGAGGAATCTGAACACGTTGGAGCAGACTCGCTTGCTTCGCACCATGGTTGGACGAATAACTTTCAATGGCAAGACGGAACGAGTAGCAGTCAGCTTTCGCTCATGCAGCCTGAAAGATCTGTGCACAAAGGAGTAAAAAAATGATTTTGGCGATGCCCACTACGGTCGAATGGACAATGAAACGCCGGAGAGCGCCCAGACGAAAGCCAACAGCCCCGGCGGTGGCCGACCAGGAACGGATCCCCAGACTTTCCCAACTGATGGCCCTCGCGATCAAGTTCGATGGCCTCATTGGGCAAGGCGTCGTGCACGACTACGCCGACCTCGCCCGGCTCGGCCACGTCTCCCGCGCACGCATTACCCAGATCATGAACCTGTTGAATTTGGCACCGGACATCCAGGAAGAGATTCTGCATAGGGGGATCGATGCTGGCCGACCAGAAGGTCTTTCCGAAAGGCAAGTTCGGTATATCGCCGCGTTGCTCGACTGGCATGAACAGCGCAAATATTGGCGGCAGACTGGCGGTTCAATAAGCCACAAGAGCGACCCGCAGGCATTAAGTGTTGCGATACCAGCTACATGTTTCGACCAAGACCAGTTCTCCATCCAGACACCTCTGTTGTAGACTCCTCTTTGGCATTGGTACAAACTCAATCTCTGGTCAGGTGAGCGTTAGGTTGATCGGGTTGCCTCGGAGACAATCGGAGCTTTACCGATTGCCAGCGAACCCCTGGATGCGATTGCAGGTGGAAAGCGTCACTCAGCCAATGCAAAACCTTGACCAGCTCGAAGATAGTCTCTGGGCCGCGGCCGACAATCTGCGCGCCAACTCCAAGCTGACCTCCAGTGAATACTGCATGCCGGTGCTGGGCGTCATCTTCCTGCGCCACGCCACAAATCGCTATGACGTTGCATGCCGCCAGATCGCCAACGATCAGGCATCCGGAAATATGGCCAAGCGCATCCCGATCAAGGCTGACTTCCTGAAGCGCCGTGCGCTGATGCTACCCAAGCAAGCCCGCTATGACGAACTGCTCAAGCTCCCCAAAGGCACTAACCTCGGGACCGCCCTCGTCGAGGCCATGAACGCCATTGAGCGCGACTTCGAGCCGCTACTCAACCAGCTTCCTAAGGACTACGATATGCGCCTCTTCAACTCCTTCCATAGCGACACTCAACGTCCTGTTTCACCCCACCTGGATTCGCATTCCTTTGGGCTCCGCCTTAAACCACTTCATCAGGTCCGAGTTGCTCAAATGCTTTTTAACTTTGCAAAATCTGAAGCCCGGGCGGAGTGATATTGTGACCAAACCGAGAAGACTTGTTTGCAGCTTTCGCTTCATTAGACTTGGTTTTTCCAACGCTTTTTTCGATATGGTTCCTACGGACTACTTTGGCTGGGCGTAAAATCATATTTGGCGACAGGGATTGACCCATGGTGCCAGCCGGGAGAAGGGAGCTAAACTCTTGACGGATAAGACCGAAAAAGACCCCGCGGAGTTATTTAAGGAAAACTCCAAACCGACGCTGACGATTGACGTGGACGCCTCAAGAGGAAAATCCACGGAAAGTTCTCTCGACTCGTTCGTGGATACCATAGCACTACAGGAAATTGGCAAACAGTTTGAATTGTTCAGTAGTATCCAGAACGCGCAACGATTCTCAGTTTTCGAAAAGCTCGCGGAACAGGCACAGCGTACGGGACCGCACTATGCTATCTTGACGAACGCTTTTAAGGATTTTGCCCTAGTGGGAGCAGCGATGGCGAAATTCCAATCGTCATTCCCGGCACCAGATACAATCGCCAAATGGCTGGCGTCGCCGATGCCCTCATTTTGCATTGAGCCGCCGATCCCCGCATTTTGCATTGAATTGAAGAACTTCCACCCGGTCTTTTACCCATGGGAAAAACTCTCAGGTCGCGGTTTTCTTGATTCCATCGCGGCAAGGGAGGTCGGCAGGTTCAGCGAGTGGCCGGGACCACCAAACATAGACCGCCTCGGATTGGCGCCCGTCGTCTCGCAGGCTCTTCGCTTTGACGAACTGACCAATTTCCGATCTTTCTCAGTGCCCGAAGGTCTGTGGAACCGTATAGCATCATTCCCGTCAAAACGAGTACGCGATTCCGTAGCCACGCAGGGATCGGAGCGGAAGTCGCAACGCGGGGTGTCTCCGGGGGCCTTAATTCATTCTCTTGCAGGTTTTCCTTATTGGGTTCAGAAGCTTGGAGAGCATTGGCTTTTAGTCTTTGACGGAATACCCGCTGTAGTCTCAGACTCCAAGGGCCTTTCGTACATTGTTTATCTCCTCCAAAACTCCAACCGTGAAGTCCCCGCCGCTGACCTGTTCGCGGGATTTGCGGATATGAAAACCGCCCCGATGGGTTCAGCAGGTCCGATCGCGGACAAAACCGCTATGAAGGCTTATAGACTGGAGCTTTTAGACCTAGAGTGTCGTCTTGGGGAGGCCGAGCGCAACAATGATTTGGGCACAAAACAGATTCTGCAAGAGCAGCATGACGTTCTGACGAACCAGATTCTCTCCGCTCAAGGCCTCTCCGGTCGGTCCCGGGAAAGCAAGAGCGAGCGTGAACGGACCCGGAAGTCTGTGTCAAACGCGATCAACAGGGCCATCAAGAGCATCCGAGAGAGTCTTCCCCACCTCGCAGATCACCTTGAGCGCAACCTCGATTGCGGCTCCTTGCTTTCCTATCGTGGTAATCTACCATGGAATTTCTGACCATTTTTCAAATGCTACGCTAAATGTAGCATTGCTACGCGGGTTGTGGCGCCTAAGTTTTGAAGGCGTTGCCCCGGCGTTTGGAAAAAGACGCGAGGAACTGCACCGAGCAAAGTCCCTTTCCCGACCTCGGGCTCCGCCTTGATTCTCAGAGCGGAGTGCTCCATTGCCCGAACCTAAACCAAAATCATCCCTTTCCCCTCTGCAACAGCAACTTGTCCGCCTGATGCAGGAACTGAACTTCGGCCGCATTGAAGATCTCCATGTCCGCGCTGGCGAGCCAGTTTTCAATCCTCCACCTCGTACTGTTCGAAAACTCAAGATAGGCGGCGAGAACGGTCCTCGACCGGAAATGGCTTGCGCGGACTTCTGGCTCAAGAGCCAAGCCATCGAACTACTGGATGCCATTGCCGGCATCGGCGATGGAAAGGTCCTGGCCATCGAAGTCAAGCATGGTCTGCCCTTTTCGGTGGAGATCGAACTGGAGACCACGGCCGGTACCAGCACGCGCCGAGGAAGCAATGCATAGCCCGACTTTCGAAGAACTTTTTCCAATCGTGCGCGAACTCGCCCGACAAAAAGCTCGGACGGTCATCGGTCGTTGCGGCCTGACCACTGCTGATCGAGAGGACATCGAGGCTCATCTTCTATACACCCTCTACATCCGCTTCCCCAAGTTCAATTCAAAGCGTGCATCGGTCCTGACGTTTGCTTCCCGGATCATGGACAAAGAACTCATTTCGATCATGCGATATCGACTGGCCAGCCGGCGGCGGCCTTCGTTTCTACCTGCGTTGTTGCAAGAATTTGATAATGACGACGCTGGCATTTCAATTAACCAGAGGCCATCCCCGGTCGAACGCTGTGAATTTTGGGTCGACGTGAACCGAGCGCTGGCACCTCTTCCAGACGTACTCCGTGAGACCGCGCTTGCGTTGTGCTGGTCCTCACCGACAGAACTGAGCCGAACGTTGGGACAATCCCGGACTTCCATTTATGCGCGAATCCGCCACGTCCGCAACATATTCAATTCAGCAGGAATCGGACCCGCCTATTTTGCCTCCTTCGGAGGTGGTCGATGAACCCGCTACCTCCCGCTGTCCTGGAGACTGGTAGCACACCAACCGACGCCGACCACAAAAACCTTGCATTCCGATGGATCGACCGAAGCCTCGCGGAGGCTGCTGGGATCAGGAGAGTCCACTCTGGAATAGGAGCATCGTTCATGGGCCGCCGTGACAACGGGTCTTACGAAGGCTTGTTGATTCCGTACATTCTTCCGGGGGAATCCCGAGTCCGCGAATGGCGGTTGCGGCGTGATCGTCCTGAGATTGGGTACAAGGCCGGAAGGCCCAAGGAAAGCGGCAAATATCTGTCTCCGCCTGGCTGCCGGAACATGATCTACTTCGCTCCCAATATCTCTCCCGAGCTTTTGAACGACGCACGCTTGCCCATCGTCATTACGGAAGGCGAGTTCAAGACTTTGGCCCTTTGGCGCCTCGCTAATCATGATTCTGCAACTCCTCGATTTTTGCCGATTGGGCTTGGTGGAGTTTGGAACTGGCGCGGCACAGTCGGCAAGAATATCGGGCCGAATGGCGAACGCCGGGACGTGAAGGGTGCGATCCCTGACCTCGACCTAATCCCCTGGGAAGGACGGCGGGTCATAATCGCGTTCGATGCAGACGCGGAAGAAAAGCCGCAGGTCTACGCCGCCAAGATCCTCTTGCGCCGAGAACTCCTGATACGGGGTGCAGAGGTCGCCCTCATCCATTGGGACGCGGTCCAGGGTAAAGGGATCGACGACCTCCTCGCCAATACAGGTCCGGAGATGGTTCTCGATTTAATAGAGAAAGCCAATTTCGAGGGACAGCAATCCAACGATAACGTCGGTGTCCACGATCTCGCCGGTGCGATCACAGCCAAACACCAGTTTGCGAGAGATGCCGGTGGACGGCTTTATGTCTACCGGAGTGGCTGCTACCACCCCGACGGAGCATTGTTTGTCCGACAACAGGTGAAACGGCTTCTGGAGCGAATGCGCGTTGCTTCAAAGTGGTCGAGCCACAAGGCGGATGAGGTGGTGCGGTATATCGCCGTAGACGTCCCCAGTTTATGGGAAAGGCCTCCTCTCGACCGAATCAACGTACAGAACGGACTGCTCGACGTAACCACAAAGAGTCTTGGTCCCCACTCTTCCGACTTCCTCTCTCCGATCCAATTGCCCGTTAGGTGCGATCCCAGCGCAACGTGTCCGGCTTGGGAGAAGTTTGTCCGTGAGGTTTTCCCCATTGACTCGATAGCCATCGCTTGGGAGATTCCGGCTTGGTTGATGACGGCCGAGACGTCGATTCAGAAGGCGATTCTTCTGACGGGCGATGGCGCAAACGGAAAATCGACCTACCTGTGCGCTGTGCAGGCTTTCCTGGGCAGGCAGAACGCGGCAGCGGTAAGTCTCCACAAGTTGGAGATTGATCGCTTTACGGTCGCGCGTCTGGTGGGAAAACTTGCCAACATCTGCCCAGACCTCCCAAGCAACGACCTCAGCAGCACGTCGGTCTTCAAGGCTATCACTGGCGGTGATGTGATGCTGGCCGAACGGAAATTCGAAGAATCGTTTGAGTTCGTTCCTTTCGCACGGCTGATCTTTTCAGCCAATCACCCGCCTAAGAGTCAGGATTCTTCGCCGGCCTTTTTCCGGCGCTGGCTTGTAATTCCCTTCGAGCGGGTGTTCCAGGACGGAGAGGCCGATACTACCCCGCGGGAGCTATTGGACAAGGCACTATCCGATCCCAACGAGCTCAGCGGTGTATTGAACAAGGCGTTGGAGGCGCTTGCGTCCATTCGCCAGAATGGCCTGAGTGAGAGTGAATCCACGCGACGGGCAATCGACGAGTTTCGGCAAGCAACCGACCCGCTGGCGGTCTGGCTCGACCGGCACACCGTGCTGAGATCAGATGGAATCGTGCCTGCCGACAAGCTGTGGGAGGAGTATAACCGCGACTGTACCGCGAAGGGACGCCCGATGGTGAGCAAGACCGCTGTGGGGCGTGCCGTCGTCCAGTTGAGGCCAACCGTGCAAAACCTCCAGCGGACAGTAACTGGAAAACTCTCATGGTGTTACGTGGGAATCGCTCTGCAATTGAGTGATCAGGCGTAGTTCACGAAGTTCACGGGGTTCACGCAGTTTTCCGTATCTTATATATATCGCATATATATCGCACGGAACCCTTAGTTTTTAGGAGATGAATAAATAGAAACAAGCTAGCGGAAACCGCGTGAACTGCGTGAACCATGTGAACAAGAAACTCGACCGCGTGATGGGCAGCGACGCAGCGGATCCCCGAGTCTTCGATCTGTCATGCTGAATTGATTCGAGATTTTTTTCGATGGCAGTGTACAGTTCTCCGCAATCTTGTGTATATTGTATGTGAAGGTTCGATTCGACAGGCCAGCGCAAAGCGCACCCTCCGAAAGATCCCGCGACAGTTCTACGAGCGCCGGGACTCTCAGACAACTCCATCCCGCATTTTTCCGTAGCACCCGTATGTCTATGCAGGACCTGATCCCACTTTACTCAGCCGACGGCGAGTTGCACGACTGGATCTCCGAGCAGCGAATGGCTCGCTTTGACCGACTCGGTCTGATCCGCGTTGTGCGACACAAGAAGGGTCGCGTGAGCCGGTGCATACTCCATCAACGTTCGGATGACCCACGTCCAACGAAGCTGTCTGATTACCTCGGCACACGGTACAGCTATCGGGAGCGTCTTGATACCGGCCACATGGTTTGGACGTTGCGAAAGCTGCGCCAGACAAGCGCGCACAGTTAGCCCACGTTGGCCCTGAAAGTTAACGGCGTATCAGTTCGGCAGTCCTGCCAAGAAAACGCAACACGGCGCGACACAGGCGCAACTCCGCCGCCACGGGTGCGTGACTGGCCTAGTTTCTTGGGTTCTTCCTGGACCTCGGCGGCCGCGGGTGAGTGGATGGCGCGATTTCGGTAGCGTTGGGCTTGAAAGCAGGTGGCCGTCGGTCAGGTGGTCACTGCTGCAATAGAAAAAACCGCCGAGCTGGAAACCCGGCGGCAGAATCAGAGGAGACGATCAACACCCGTTAGGATTTAATCTGGTACTTGCGCTTGCTGTCTTCGCTCTTGGTGGACTCCACCTTGAGGCCCATTTTCTTACCGACTGTCCCGCTCAGGAAGCCACGCACGCTGTTGGCATTCCATCCGGTGAAGGCCACCAACTCATCGAGCGTCGCGCCATTTTCACGGCGCAGTAGCTCGACCATCTGCGTGGTCTTGTTGCTCTTCGGTTCCGCCGTGCTCTTGATTTTGCGGGCAGCACTTGTGGCGCGCTTGGCGGCCTTTGGCGCCTTCACGGTCCCATCCTTGCTTACTTTCAGTGTTTTTGTTTTTTTCGCTTTCGACATGTCAATCTCCTTTGGAATACGGTTATGTTCGGCCATCGCAAATTGCTTTGGTTTTCCTTGTCGCGCTCGTTGCGCATCACATAACTCACTCTGCTGCAAACACATTGCAAGGTAATTCCGGATCTTTATTTGGCGAATGATCATCGGCCTACCGGCAACACGACCGATGAAAAGACGATGATTAGAATAGAGCAGCGGCGGATCGAGCGGGCCCGTGCCGAGCAAACGCGGCTGCGCGATGGTCATCCGGACACACGGGGGATTGAACTAGCGATTTCGGACAGGACTAAGGATGCGGAAGGGAAAGGAAGATTGCTCCCGTGACTTACACGGCCGCGATTGCTCTGAGATGCACGGATCTTGGGGAGATGCTGAGTTGAATGAAGAAGCCCTGCGCCGAACCGGGTTGCGCAAGCCTGACGGATGCTGGCCGGTGCGAGTCGCACAGGATCGAACGAGAAAGGTTCCGAGGATCCGCGTCGTCGCGTGGATATGGAAGAAGATGGCAGAGGTTCCGTACCGTATTCCTTTCCGACCATTTTCTCTGCGAAGACTGCCTGCCACAGCAGCTGCGGCCAGCAACCGAAGTGCATCACGTCAAGAAACTTCGGGACTTCCCCGAACTCCAGTACGATGAAGCAAACTGTATGGCCCTCTGCCACGACTGCCACTCAAGGAGGACGCTCCGTGGCGAGTGATGGGGGTAGGGCCGGTCGAATATCTGGCGCTCCTGGACGGGGACCAGCGCGTACCCATCTGCGAAAAATCCCGACTTTTCCTGAAAATTAGACCTGTGGAAAACCAAGGAGATAGTGAAAACAAAGGATCAAATGGCAAAAGCTAAAGGAAAAGAGGCCTCTGCGATGGCCATCAAAGGGGGGTCCGCAGCCTCTGCGATGGTTATTGAGACGTGGCCCATCGACCGTCCGATTGATTACGAGCGCAATGCCCGGAAGTGGTCAGCCTCCGCCGTGGCCAAGGTTGGGGCATCGATTTGGGAGTACGGCTGGCGGCAGCCGGTCGTGGTGGACTCGGCCGGCGTGATTGTCATCGGGCACCTGCGGCGGACGGCGGCCAAGAGCATCGGTCTTACCGAGTGCCCGGTGCATGTCGCCTCCGATCTCAGCCCCGCCCAAATCAAAGCGCTCCGGCTGGCCGACAATCGGACGCACGATGAAGCAGATTGGATTGACGATTTGATTCAATCGGAGTTGCTGGAGCTGAAGGGCATGGACTTCGACCTCGGGCTGACCGGATTCAGTGCGCGGGAGATCGATACTTTCACGCTGCCCGCGAATCCGGCTGAAAACGAAGTTCCACCCCTGCCAGAGGTTCCGGCAACGCGACCTGGCGATATCTGGCTCTGCGGACCACACCGGGTGCTGTGCGGAGATGCCACCAATCCGAAGGCGGTGATGCGTCTACTGGGTGAGCAAAAGCCGTTTCTGATGATTACAGACCCGCCCTACGGCATCGAACTCGATACGGAGTGGCGTGACCGGGCAGGTCTGAATGACGGATCAAGACTCGGATCGAAGAAGGCTTATCTTGCCGAGCCGAGTTACATGAAGCACCGCACGGAGGGCCATACTGAAACCACCATCTCCGGCGATACTCGCGCCGACTGGTCCGACGCCTTTGCTTTAGTTCCCAGCCTCGAAATCGCTTATGTATGGCACGCTTCGATCTTTACCCGCGAGGTCCTGAATGGCTTACTGCGAATCGGTTTCCTGTATCCGCAGCAGATCATCTGGAACAAAGGCCGGACCGTTCTTACCAGAACCCATTACTGGTATCAGCATGAGCCGTGCTGGTACGTGAGGAAGAAAAACGCACCCTGGTTCGGAAAGGCTGGGGAGAACTCGACGATCTGGGATTCCCCCTCTCAGAAGTTCATCATGGGCGGCTCGAAAGAGGAGAAGTTCGACCACCCTACCCAGAAGCCGGTCGAACTGATGCGGCGGTCAATCCTGAATCACACCAAGCAGGGCGAGCTGGTATATGACCCGTTCCTGGGCAGCGGAACCACACTGGCTGCAGCCGAATTGACGGAGCGCTTCTGCTACGGACTGGAACTCGATCCGAAGTACGTTGACGTAATCGTGCAGCGTTGGCAGAACCTCGCCGGCACGGAGGCCACCCTCGAAGGAAACGGTGCAACGTTCGAACAAGTGAAGATTGAGCGCCTGCACGAAGCCGCAGACGCGATCAGCAAACGGCAGAGGGAGGTGCGAGCATAATGGGTGTTCGTGGCTTCCCTCCAAAACCAACCGCGATCCGCAAGCTGGAAGGCATGCCTGGCCATCGTCCCTTGGCGATGAACGAGCCTAATTACCCGACCGGCATTCCGGACCGCCCTTCTGGCATGACTGCCGCGGGCCGGAAGATTTGGAATACGTATATCTCCGAGATGGCCAATGCCGGGGTGCTCCGTCTGGTAGACGGGTCCGCCCTAGCTCGACTCTGCGAGAATTCGGCGGAACTGAACCATTTAAAGCAGGGCATGAGGACGATGGCCCGGCAGATTGAACTGAAGGCCCGGGGCGAACTGCAGGAGCGGCTCAAGGCATATCGGGCGCATCCGGCAGGCAAGAAACCCACCCTCGCGCATATCCTGCCGGCGGGAAATGGACTGACGGCATTCCTGATGAAGCCCGAAGGCCGGCGCCTGCGAAATAGTATCGCGGATTTGGAAGCGCTCATCAATGTCCAGCAACGCGAGTTCGGATTGACGCCCAGTTCGAGCACGCGGGTTCAGACGACCGGCTCCTTCGGCGGCGCCGCCGATCCTCTGGACAGGGCCATCGCCTAATCGTGTGTCCCATTACCAGATTAATACTTGCGCCTTTTGCGCTGCCGAAACCTGGTGCGAAACCCGCTTGACAAACGGAAAGTTTCAATGCCGGGCCTGCAAGGTCGAGCGCTTCTTCGAGCGGGTTCTCTACCCTCCGCTCGGCTATCGCCTCCAGGATTGGCAGCGGAAAATCCTCCGCGATTTGTATGGGTCGGTCGATCCCGCGACTGGATTGCGGAGGTATCGGCGCTCATATATTTCGGTAGCTAAGCAAAATGGCAAGAGTTTCCTGCTCGGCGGACTCCCCATCTATCACCTACTGATGGAATCGGAGATGCAACCCGAGGCTTACGGCGTGGCATCTGCCAAGGATCAGGCCGGGATCGTTTTCAAAGCTGCGGCCATGTTGGTGGAAGCGAATCCCGCACTTCGCAACCGGCTGAAGGTTCTGGAGAGTACCAAGCGGATCGTGCGCAGAGATAATGGTGGACTGTACGCTGTTCTGTCCGCCGATGGCGACGTTCAGGACGGTAAGCGCCCCAGTTTGCTCCTGTTCGATGAACTTCACCGCTTCACGCGCAAGAAGGCAGAAACGGTGCGCACGGTACTTCTCAAGGGCATGATTTCCAGGGCACCCGTGATCGATGGCATTGAGACCGGTGAACCTCTGATGATTCAGACCACCACGAGCGGCGATGAACAGGAATGTCCACTTTGGGCTCGCGAATACGAATATGCTCAGCATGTTCGGGACGGCAGTATAGAAGATCCGAATTACTACGCGGCCATCTATCAGGCGGACCCGAAACGCATCGAGACCGAAGAGGATTATTGGAAAAGCCGCGAGGCGCGGGTCGCAGCTAATCCAAGCCACGAGGACAATGGAGGTTTTCTGGCAGATTCGTCCATCGAGGCGGAAATGAAGGAGGCATGCAATCGTCCCGAAAAGTACGTTGACTTCGTTCGGCTCAACCTGAACGTGCCCGTCGTGGCCACCGGCACTCCGATCATCGACATGCCGCTGTGGTGCGAAGGCGGCGGGGGCGAGGATCTTCGCCACTGGCCGGAATATGACGTGGAATTGCTGATCTCCAGATGGAAGCTCGCCGGTAGGACTTGCATCGCCGGAATTGATCTCGCCTGGACGACCGATATGGCAGCGGTGTCACTGGTGTTCCCGCCGCTCTCCGACGACGAGCAATGGAAGGTCCTGCTCTTCTTCTGGCTACCGAAGGACCGGATCGCAGACCTCGAAAGGAGAACCAGGGCTCCCCTCTCTGATTGGGTGCGGCGCGGGTTTCTTGAAACTAGCGAAGGCGCGGAGATCAGCGTCGCGGACGTGTTCGACAAAGTGAAATGGGCGTCCCGAATGTTCGACGTGCAGGAAGTCTGCATTGACAAATGGGGCGGCGCGAAATCAGCCGCGGAATTATTGCTCGTTCCGGAAGGATTCGTTTGCGTGCAGATCCCTCAAACGATGGGAGGGCTGACCGAGGCCACGAAACGGCTCATCGGTTTGTACATGAACAGGCAACTCGCCCACGGCAACCACCCAATCCTGAACTGGAACGCCTCATGCATGGCCCTCGTGACCGACGGCGGCGACAACGCCAAACCGGCAAAACCGCCGAGAGACACTTCGTCAAAACGGATCGACGGCATCGCCGCCACGGTGACCGCGATGGCGCGAGCGATCCTCATCGGTAGCAACACCATTTCCTACACGGGCGTCCGAAGCGTTGGATAGTATTCTGAGATCCGGTCCGGTACCAAGTATTTGCTTGATCCCAGAAAACGGGCCTCTCGGAATCGATCACGCGGACCGCAGTAGGGATGATGTACACACATGGGATTTGAGATACCAGCGTCGGAGACGCAAGTGCGGAGCATTCCTTGTCTGTAAGCCTCTAAACGTCAACCTCCACAACCCCTCCGCGATGACTGACCAGGAACTGAAGACGATCTTTGGTAGAGTGCCCCCGACTCGCACTCCTCCCGCTATTCAAAAGCGCACGTTTGACCAACTCGCAGCTTGGCTTGGTATACACTCGCGCGCACCGCTTTGAGGTTAGCCGAGCGTAATCCCGACGCCGCTCACGCGGCTTGGCTTAGCGTCTCGGGTCCTTCCTGCGCCTTTTTGGGCTTGGGTAATTGGATTGCACACTGCGGCCAGGCAATGGCCGAAAAAAGTGGTTGACAGTTGACGCGACCGGTTGACACCGATCCTCAAATCACTGTGCAGCACAAAGGGTTAACTCAGAATGGCCTGTCAACCAACTGTCAACCTTGTCAACCAGAGTTGATGCTATGTCCAAGAAACAGACTCCCGCCCTAATAAGTCAGGCCGAGTACGCCCGGCACCGCGGCAAGAGTCGGCAGTACATCGGTCGCCTAGCCAAAGCCGGCGTTCTGATAATGCGCAACGGCAAGGTGGACGTGGCCAACTCGGACGCCGTGCTGGATGACCGGCCTGTTGACGTGGAACTGGGCGACGCGGTCCAGGCTACACAGGTTCGTTCCACGCCCGTGGAACCAACGGGCCAGCAGCCGACCAACTTCGCCCAGGCGAAGCTGGCCGAGATGGTCTACCGCGCGAAGCTGCGCCGCCTCGACTACGAGACCCGATCCGGCAAGCTGATTCCCGCCGACGACGTGAAGGCAAAGTGGTTTGTGATCGCCCGGCAGATTCGGGACAGGCTGCTGGCAATTCCCTCGAAACTATCGCCGCAGCTTGCGGCCTTGACAGAAGCACGGGAAGTCCGCGAGTTGCTCGATACGGAGATCACAGCGATCTTGCGGGCCTTGCAGGATGACATCCGTTATCGACGTACTTGAGCAATCTGCCGAGCAGGTGGCGGTCGCCTTCGAACCTCCTCCCCGGCAGACGGTTTCCGAATGGGCGGGCCAGAATCGGCGGCTGTCTTCAGAAGCGTCGGCCGAAGCTGGCGAGTGGCGAACCGACCGCGCCCCTTATCAGCGCGCGATTATGGACGCGCTGACGCCCAACAGCCCGTATGAGCGGGTTGTAGTGATGGCCGCGAGCCAGACCGGCAAGACTGACCGCTTATCAACTCTCCCCGGAAGGCAAGAAATACGTTTCGACCAGCGTGATTCCTATCTTCCCGATCGCCAGTTCCGAAGACGTAAAATTCGGCCCCGATAATTTTGCGGAGGTGACGCGCCAAACGTATCAGTTATCGGGAAGCGAAAGAAGCCAGTTCTTGTTGTATGACAATGCGGGGCAGGGATCCGAGATGCTAAAAACAAGGCCAGAGTTGATAACGATGATCAGCGGCTGGTACGCGGAAAAAGTGGGCCAATAGCTCTTCCCAAAGCCAACATCGATGTGATATTGTTCCGGGGAAGCGTCAGGAACCTGTAGCATGTTTCGCTTTGGTGTGGACCACCACCCGGTTGTTGGACGGCGAACGAAAAGCAGATACCTCGCTGGCGCTCGGGATGTCAACCCCTTCACGGTATATAGCTCCGAGGACAGCGGTCTACAGGAACCGTGAAAGTGCTCTCGGCAACTAAAAAGTGAGACACTTGCAGTAACCGGCCAAATTGGCCAGCACACCGGAAGTAACCCAGAGAAAGAGATTTTTTTTCTGTTGCTCTTGGAGAAAAGGGGACAGTTTATGATAAGGAAAGTCGCATTGATCATCTGTGTGGCAACTAGCCTATCGACTCTTACATCCCTGAGTACGGCCCAAACGACCACTGCAACACTTTCCGGGATTCTCACGGACGAATCTGGAGCGGTAATTCCGGCGGCGGAGGTGGTCATCGCGAACGCCGCGACAGGTGTTCGGCGCAAGGTAGTGGCGGATGAGCTAGGGCGCTTTGCGGCGCCACAGCTTGCTCCAGGCCCCTACGAGCTCGCCGTGACAGCTGCTGGTTTTGAGACCTTAATCCGAAAGGGTATCACCCTGGCGGTAGGGCAAGAAGCCTTTCTAACATTGCCAATGAAGCTGGGGGCGGTTACGGAGCAAGTAACGGTCACGGGAGAAGTGCCTCTGGTGAATACCAGCGGCAGTTCTGTGTCTGGGGTAGTGGAGGAGAAACGAATCCAGGACTTGCCCCTGAATGGCCGTGATTTTACCCAGTTGGCTCTGGTGCAGCCCGGAGTGATCCCCGCCCGGAATACGGATTCGATTGCCCAAAAGGGATTTGGGGTGCGCATCTCGATGGCGGGCTCGCGGCCCGACCAGCAGTCCTGGCTGCTGGACGGCACTGATATTAAGAGCATGTCAAACTTCGGAACTCCGGGGAGTGTCTCTGGTCTGATGTTGGGAGTGGATGCGGTCCGGGAGTTTCAGGTCTTAACCAGCAACTACAGCGCTGAATTTGGCGGCACCAGCGGCGGCGTGATTAATCTGGTGACTAAGTCGGGCACGAATGAACTCCATGGAACGGCCTATGAATTCCTGCGCAATAGCGCCCTGGATGCCCGCAACTTTTTTGATCCGGGAAAAATTCCTGCCTTTAAGAGGAACCAATTTGGATTTTCGCTGGGAGGGCCTATCAAGAAGGACGGGACTTTTTTCTTTGGAAACTATGAGGGATTGAGACAGCGTTTGGGAGTCACCAACAACGGCGTGGTTCCAGACGAAAACGTTCACAAAGGTCTCATTCCGGCTGCCGCAGGCGGCCTGCAACAGGTGCAGGTGTCGCCGGTAATACGCCCTTATCTGGATCTGTGGCCTCTTCCGAATGGGCCTGCCGTTGGCGGCGTCAGCAGCGGTCTCGCGCAACTATCCTCTTCCGGCGCCAGTCCCACAACCGAGGATTATTTCATGGCGCGTGTGGACCATCGCATTTCTGACAGCAAGACCATCTTCTCGCGCTTTACCTTCGACCAGGGGGACAACTCCATACCCTCGTTTCTCTCGGTGACCAACCTGTTTGACGCCACGCGCTCCCGTTATGCCACTGTAAAATTCGATTACATCATTACCCCGCAGTTCTTGTCTTCGAGCGCAGTTGCGTACAACCGGACGAATCTTTTCGGCAACGATACAATCAACATAAGTTATCCAAAGAACCTGTTTCTGCCGTGGGAGCAGCGGTACCCTCCCATCCTCTCCTACCCCGGAGTCACGACCTTTGGGCCAACCTCTGACCGGGACCTCTTTAGCAATGTGCAGAATCTGTACCAGTTCACCCAAAGTTTTGTTTACACTCACGGAGGCCACTCTTGGAAATTTGGTTTCAATCTTGAAAAGATCGACCTGAATACGGATGGAGGACCTCGAGACAATGGAGTGTTCTCCTGGAATTCGGTGCAGGCTTTCCTGACCAACGGTCCCCTGTTGACTTTTACCACCGGCGTCCCAGGGAGCACCTCCCAGCGGTCTTTTCGGCAACTATTTTTGGGGCCGTATGTCGCCGACGATTGGAAGATACGTCCCAATTTCACGTTGAACCTGGGTTTGCGCTATGAGCCCTTTACAGTGCCGTCGGAGAAGTGGGATCGCATATCCATTGTGAAAGACTGGGTGACGGGCACGCAATTTGACACCAATGTGCCCTTCTGGAACAACCCGACTCTCAAGAATCTCGCTCCGCGCGTCGGTTTTGCGTGGGACCCCAAAGCCAATGGCAAGACGGCGGTGCGAGGGGGCTTTGGCTTGTTTTATGTGGCTCTCCGGGGGGATTACTATCGAACTACCGGGGTAGTCAATCTGCCCTTTGCCGCTCGCATCGAAGCGCCGATCGGCTCTAGGATTTTCTCGACGGCCGTTTCCGATGTATTGGCGGTTGGTCCCACGCTTTTCACAACCCAAATAACACCTGCTACCCTGACGCAAATTGTCGATCCCAACGTCAAATCCTCTTATGAAATGAAGTTCAACTTGAGTGCCGAACATGAATTGCCCGGAAACGTTTCCGTGACTGCGGGGTATATCGGAGGAAGGGGTGTCCGTCTTTGGCGTGTTACCGACATCAATGCGTCCCCGCCTACGTCGGTAAACGGCCGTCCCTTCGTCGTGGCGGGAACGCCAGTCGTCAATCCGAAAATGGGTGTTGGGTCCATCAATTACTCGGACGCACAGTCCTTCTACAACGGACTACAAGTGGAAGTAAAAAAACGTTTCAGCCACAGGTTCCAGCTCCAAACCGCCTTCACTTGGTCCAAGGCCGTAGATGACAGTACAACCGGAAAGACGCAAACGGACTTCAAAGAGGGCGGAACCTCCCAGCCGTACAATCCCAAGGCGGACCGGGGCCTTTCCCCGCTGAATCTGGGCCGCAACCTCGTCGTCAATGGCATCTACAGTTTCCCGTCTCTCCAGAAATCCCGGTTCGTGTCCTATTTCCTCGGAGGCTGGCAGACTTCCGGCATCTTATCGGTATCGGATGGAGTGCCCTTTTCCGCGACGGTTTCCGGGCGCAATGCCCCGGACCAGTCCCGGACGGCAAACCTGCAACGCCCAGACCTGCTTGCGGGGCGTTCTCCCAAGGACGCCATTCAAGGCGACCCGAACCAGTATTTTGATCCTTCCATATTTGTCCTGCCGCCCGCAGGTTTTTACGGCAATGCAGGACGAAATATCTTGATTGGACCGGGATTTTCCACTTTCGATTTTAGTATGGCCAAAAGTACGCCGTTGGGCCAAGCAGAGAAGACCCGGTTGGAATTTCGCGCCGATTTCTTCAACCTGTTCAATCGGGCGAATTTCGCGCCTCCGGATTTTATCCAGGTCTTCAATGCCTCCACGCGCGCCCGTATTGCTTCGGCGGGCAGGATCGGCAGGACGGTGAGTACCGCCCGGCAATTACAGTTTAGTTTGAAGCTGGCTTTTTAGGGAGTGACCAAATTCACACTAGGTTTCGAGCGTTAGGTTCGGGTGGGGACGAGTATTCTTACCCGTCCTGTGGCGCGCCCGGAGGTCCGTCACCCTTCTGAGCCCAGCCTGGCCGGCCCGCCGCACAAAGTAACGCGCCCACTATAACTGCGAATTTCCACCTGAAATGATTCGGAATTTCCGAATCCATCTTTTCCCTTTTGGCAAAATCATACGCCGATCGAACCTCTCCTTGTATCACCATTCCTTCATAGATGTGTCCTGGGTCGGCGCTTCGTCTGGTACCGCAAACGCTATGCAAATTAGTGTTCCCGCGATGAAACGGCCAGATTCCATCCAGGAGCACGCAGATCAAAATATTTCCGGGAATGAAAACGTCAGCACCGCGTTGAGCCGCTTATCCGAAACGATGAGGCTCTTGTTCTTGGGATCCAAGACGGTTCCCTTGGGCATCCGCAATATGCCGTTTGGCCCTCCGATTTTCCACCGTGGCGGAACGTCTCCATTATCCTTGATGTTCCAGACGCCCACATAGGAATCCTCCGACGACCGGTTGTTATCTCCGCCGCCGCCCTGAATGCTCACGATGATATTTCCCGTGGGAGGGTAAATGGCGAACGGGCCGCCCGGGTTGTGATACCCGCTCTTAGGACCGCCGATCATTGCTTTGGGCGCCGTGTTTCCCTGATCGGTGCGGTTAAAAATCATCAGCCGCTGCTGGCCTTTTCCCAGCGAACCGCCCACCACGATCAAGTTGTGGACGGGGTCCACCGACATCGACCCGGCCCGGAACGGATCGCCGGGGGGGGTCAGTTTGCGGATGGGCGCCGCGTTGCCGTTGGCCTCGCGATTGAACACCAGAATGGCGTAACCCACCGGAACGAAAATTTCATTGTGGACCGGATCCTCGGCCATCGTGTCCGGATCCCTCAATTCGGTGAGAGGACCCTGCAGGACCCGGATCGGCGTCTCCTCCCCGGTCGCCGAGCCTTTGAACGTCAAGATGGACTGCGCCAGTTGCGAGGGAACTTTAATCTCGTCGTGAATCGGATCGTAGGTGATCCCGTGCGTGACCCGGCCCAGCAGCGTCTTTTGTCCGGCAATGTTCCGGGTCGATCCCGCGTTTCCATTCGCCAGCCTGGCGAAGGCCGCAATCTGCGGGTGAGCCACTCAGTTGGGGACCAGGATTTGTTCCCGGTTGGAGTCGTAGGCAACCGGATAGGGGTTGCTGAAGCTCGGCGCGGGCTGTCCGATCGGCGCGCTCCGGATCACCCGAAGCGGCGCCGTGTCGCCCTCCGCTGTCGGACTAAAAACAGCCGCTGTGTGATTTCCAAAATTCGCAACCCACAGCTCATGGTGCGTTGTGTCCAGGAACACGTCGGTAGGATTTTTGATGAGGCTCTTGGGGCCTTTGATGACCCGGATCGGCGCCGCGTCGCCGCTGGCCGATGCCTTGAACACCAATACCGAATCCCCCACGTCGTTGGCCACATAGAGCTCATCGCGATCGGGATCCACGGCAATTCCGGTGGGCCAGTTAAATTGCGTCTTCGCTCCCTCGATTACCCGAACCGGAGCCGCATCTCCCTTCGCCGTTTTGTGATAGACGGTGATCGAGGCCGGGAGATTCTTGCCCGAGCCGGGTACGGCATAATTCAGACCCAGCGGCCAATTGGATTTGCCTTCCCAAAATCCGAAGTACCCTCCGGTAGGAGGCAAGTTGATGGCGGAGGGATCAACCCGGTGCATGGAGCCATGATTGGTAACATAAATCAGATCATTTTTCGAATCCAGGGCAATCCCGTGGGGATCGGCCAACAGGGTATGGTCGCCTTGGATCAGACGCGTTGGCGAATCGGTCCCTTTTGCCGATTTGGGATAGACCACGATGGCGCTGTCGTGCTGGATCGTGAGATACATTTCCTGCGTGCCCTCGTCCACCGCAATGCCGAATGTCCCGTGAGGAGTAATCAGTTCGCGTGTGGGCGGCACGTCGCCTTTGACGTTGCGATTGAAGATCAGCAGCGTGTCCACCGTGTCGTTGTTGACGGCGTAAATATCCCCGTTCCGGGGGTCGATATAAAGGCCGCACTGGTACTCGATCTTAGTTTCTACTCCCCCGATCATGCGTTTTGGTTCGGTCATCTTCGCCGCCGCAGGGGTATTGGCCTGACGGTCGTAGACCAGCACGTTGAACAGGTTCTCGTCGGCCAGAACCACTTCGTTGTTGGCGATGTCCACCGCCACAGCGCTATAAGCGGAGTAGGGGTCGCGGATCATCCGCGCGGGTTTTCTCTTGGAAAAGTCCGTCGTGGAAGCCGTATCGGCGGATCGTGCCGCTTTGCTGCTGGCGGGCGTTTCTTCCAGCAGGGCAGCGGCCAGCCTCTGTCCGCTGCCGACGCTGGCCGGGGCCCACTCGCATATCTCCCCATCCTTAGCCGGCTCCGGAAGCGGCTCATAAGCGATCAGCCGGGCTTCCCCGGTCGGCTTCTGCGCAACCAGCAACAGCTTCGTTGTGATTCCACCGGTAAACGACACCGCTCCTGCTATTAGTGCGAATATGGCGATCATGGCAGCAACGGCCAGTTTCCCGCTTTTCAGCAAATCAGCGATATGTCCGATCATGATTTTTTCTCCTTTATACGCTCCCGAAAGCCGGCTGAGCCGCCGATTCTCCCGCGAAGACGATGACGAGAAGCCGGGCATCTCCGCGTTCTGGTTGCTTCGCCGCAGTTGTCAATTTCCCGCTCCAAGGGAGCCGCCGCATGCAGCCCCTTGGATTCTTAATCGAACAAATCGCTTTCTTCCGTTCTCCAAAACAGATGGCGCCAGAACCGGTCAGCCCCGAAACCAGAACGGGTCTCGGGTTAGAATACGATTTTCAGCGCTAGCTGGATCTGACGCGCCGCTCCGGTCGTGTTGTTGATCTGTCCCGCATTGTTCAACGGCGCTTCCGCGTTCGCTCTGGCGGCAAAGACTGCCAGCGCCGGGGTGGCAAGATTCGCGTGGTTCAGAATATTGAACACCTCCGCGCGGAACTGCAATTTTCCGCCTTCGCCCAGGAACTTCAGCGCCGTGTCTTTTACCAGCGAGAAATCCAGATTCCTGATGCCGGGCCCTCGGAGAATCCCGCGGCCTGCGTTTCCCAAGAACCCGATCTCGGGGATCGTAAACGCGCAGGGATCGAAATAGAGTCGCGGAGTGCCCAGCGGCCGTCCCGCCGCCACTCCCTGGCCGTTGACGATGCAACCCGTGCTCGCGCCCGACACAATATTGCCATTGTTACGCCCCGCGGCCAGATTGGGCCGGTCGATCCCGGCGCCCCCGCTGTTCACCTGCGAGCGCGACCGGTTGGTCTGCAGGTTCGGTGTGATCGGATAGCCCGTCTGAAGACTGAAAATTCCGCTCGTCCACCAACCGCTCAGCAGCTTTGCCAAAAACCCGCTGGAAAAGCCTGGATTCGGGAAATGATAGATCGCGTTCATTCGCCAGTTGTGTGTGAGGTCGAAATCAGCGGGCGCCTTGTCCGTCGAGGGTCGGGTCGGATTCGAGCCAAAGGCGTTGCTGGCCGAATCCTCGTTCGTCAATTGCCCTTGCGTTTGATCCGTGATCTTCGACCAGGTATAAGAACTCTGGAATTCCAGACCCTTGGTCAATCGCTTTACCGCTCCGAGCTGCATCGAATTGTACCAGGAACTGCTGCCTGCCGTCTTCAGCTCAATGCTGGTCCAGTTCGGATTGGTTCGGGGATCGGTCCCGGACCAGAACTGCCGGTTATCGGGAAGAATCCGCGGAATGGTGGGGTTTCCCTCCGTAACTTTAAAGAGGTTCAGGCCCCGCGAGCCGGCATAGGCCAGCGTCACAGCCATGCCATGCGGCAACTGGCGCTCCACGGCCAGGTTGAATTGCAGCAGGTGAGGCTGCCGAAGATTGTAGTCCAACACGCGCAGAGCTTTGCCGGCCGCCGAGGCTGGGATGACTAGAGGCAGCGTGAAGGGCAGTGGCGGGTTATTCACCGTGCTGAGCAAGGAAAACGGCGGCGTTGCTCCGGCTCCCGCGCTGAGCGCGCTGCCTACATTGCCAAGGTCATAGAGCAGGCCGAAGCCTCCTCGGACCGCAGTTTTCCCGTCCCCTTTCACGTCCCACGCAAACCCAAAACGGGGACTGAAATTATGCAACGACGGGTTGATAAACGGAATGCCCAAGGTCGTATCGGCATCGTGCGCCATGTCTCGCAGCGCGGCCCCGTAGCCCCGCACTTCGTGCACCGTGGTGAGGAATTCGTAGCGCAGCCCCAAATTCAGCGTAAAACGAGGATGCACGCGCACGTCATCCTGCACGTAAAAGCCTAAGGTGGAGTAATTGTAGGTCCGGTTATTTCTGGAACCCGGCGTTACCGCCCGGTAGGTGCTGGGCTGCGCCAGCAGGAATGAGCTCAAGTTGGGAAAGGTAACCGAGCCTTTCGTATTGGTCCCGTTCAGCATGAACACCCGGAACCGGTTGATGAGCGTGCCGATCTTGAAGGAGTGCCGGCCTCGCGTGTAGAACAAATCGTCGCTCCACGTGAACAGATTCTGCAGCTTGGCTCCGGGAGAAGTGGTATCCGGTCCGAGAGTGGCAATGCCTCCGATGGCAATCGATCCCATTTCCTGCCCCGTCACGAACGAGTACTGCGGGCCCGTCAGCCCGGAAGGCGAATCGGACCGGATCACCGTCCGGCTATAGGAGAAGCGCGCCGTGTTCAACAGGTTCGCCGAGAAGATATGGTTCTCCGACAAAGTCGCGTATTGCGACCGGCTCAATCCGATGGCCTTGAACTGCGGATAATCGATCGGTTGCGTCCGCACGGTGTCGTCGATGGTGTGCCGCACGAACAGCGAATCGCTTCCCGAAATCGTATCGTCCACCCGCATTTGCCCGTAATCTTCCCGGGTCGGCTGGCTGTACGGAAACGTGAACTGGTTCCCCGGAAGGTTCGCATCCGGATAGAGTCCCAACAGCGGCTTGATGACCAACGCAATCTGCGCCACGCCGCCCGCTCCGCCGTCCACCTTCGCCGTGGCCGGAATGACGTTGGAAATAATCGTCCGCCCCAACCGCTCCCGAACCCCTTCATACACGCCGTAGAAGAAGAGCTTGTCCTTCTTGACCGGCCCTCCGAACGACGCTCCAAACTGATTTCGCGCAAACGCCGGCAAACGCCGCGGGTTAGTCGGCGTGACGAGGTCGAAGAAGTTCCGGGCATCCAGAGCGCTGTTCCGCAAAAACTCCAGAGCCGACCCGTGAAAACTATTGGTTCCGCCTTTGCTCACAATCACCGCCTGGCTGCCCATGGTCAGCCCATATTCTGCGGTGAACGAATTGGTAATTACGCGGTACTCTCGAATGCCTTCCACCCCCAGGGTCGTATTACTGATGGAGGCGGTAGACGTGCCATAGAAATTTTGCATGATCGCCCCGTCCAATAGAAAGTCGTTGGACCGCACCGGAGCACCGTTGCTGCTGAACCAGATCCCCGACATCCCTCCCGTGTAGTTGATGTTCTTGTGCTGCTGGACGCCGGGCTGCAGCAGCGTCAGGTCCAGGTAATTGCGGCCGTTCAGGGGCAAATCGGAGACCTTTTGTGCGTCCACCAGACCACCCAACGAGCCGGTCGTCGTATTTACCAAGGGGGCTTCCGCTGTTACCGCAATCGTTTGTTCGACAGCTCCCACCCTCAAGGTAAAACTCACCACCGCCTCCTGCGATACCGTGAGCGTCAGTCCGCTACGGACTTCCGACTGGAATCCGGTGTGGGCCGCCCGGATTTCGTAGGTCCCCACCGGCAAGGCCGAGAACCGGTACGAGCCGTCTGCCGCGCTGGCAGCGATCCGGGTCTGTCCCGTCTCCACGTTGCGCACCGTCAGCGCGGCGTCCGGCACAACGGCGCCGCTCGCGTCTTTCACCACGCCGAGTACGGTCGCTGTCGGCAACTGTGCGCGGATCTCGGCCCAGGCACCGATCAGAAGAAATAGCACCACGATCCGCCCCATTTTCCTATGCAGCCCACCCACAAAGCTTGTTCCGATCATCATGGATACTCCTTATGAATAGACCGAATTGGAACGATTCGACCGGAATTTCCCCTTTTCGACCTTCCGTTTCCGCAACATCAAACGCCGACTGCTTGATCAGCTTGTAAAGCAGCCGTCCCGCATGGAATACACTACCGGAAATTCATTCACAACGTTAGGATCATGACTAACCATCAGAACCGTTTTCCCATATTCGGTGGCTAGAGAGCGCAAGAGGCTGGCAATCATCGAAGCGTTGGTGGAATCGAGATTGCCCGTAGGCTCGTCCGCAAGAATCAAAGCTGGATCGTTGGCCAAAGCGAGAGCGACGGCAACCCGCTGCTGCTCCCCGCCACTGAGCTCCCCGGGACGCTTCTGTCCCTTGGTTTCCAGCCCCACCATTTTCAAAAGAGCGCCTATCCGGGCCGCACATTCCGATTCGTGCGCACCGGCTACCATCAGCGGCAATTCGAGATTCTCAAACGCCGTCATGCTTGGAATCAGGTTAAAGAGCTGGAAGACGAATCCCACCTTGAGCAGCCGGTATTTTTCCAGCTCGCGCTCGCTTGCCTGGGTCAGGTTCTGTCCGTCGACTTGAATCTTTCCCTGCGTGGGATGGTCGACGCCTCCCAGCAGATTCAGCAGGGTGGTCTTACCGCATCCACTCGGCCCCATAATAGCGACGGCCTCTCCCGGTTTCAACTCAAAATCCACATCCTTCAGGGCATGGATTTCTTCCGCAGCGGTCCGGTAGTTTTTTGACAAACCCTCGGTTCTTACCGTAAGCCCGGTAGTCTTAAAATAGGAAGATTTTGAGGTCATTCGATTATCCATTTTGAATGTGTTCGCGCGCGCTCCTGCGGAACACCCAAGCGTTGAATGCAGTCGCTACGGCTACGATCAAGGCCAGAATCAGGAAAAGGATCTCCACCGCCAAGGAGGAAATCACCAAATGAGTTCGCAAATACATAATCACGGACTGCATCTCGCGCAGCTTCCACAGGTAGTCGGCCAGACCATAACCGGCGACCAGGGCCGCCAAGCCGCCCAGGATCAGACCCAGCAAAGCTGGTGAGATGAACATCGCCATCAGAAACCGCCAGATGTACCGCGGAGAAGTTCCTCGAATCCGCAGCAGCGCCAGCGTGTGCTGTTCTTCCATGTAATTCGCCGTAGCCATCGCCACAATGCCAATCAGTGCCAGGATCAGGCCTCCGGCCAGATAAATCCGCATATTCTCCAATGCCAGGAATATGAACATATCGCTGCCAGTTTTTCGAATTTCATCCGTCAGGTTGTGCGCTTCCAGGGGAGGAAAGGGCAGCGCCCGTCTCAGATTCTCCTCCAGCGAGCCGGGGGGGACTGCTCCGTTCAGCCCCACCAGCATGATCACCCGCGGGATCAACACCCTCATCTCCGCCAACTGCGGGTCGTCTGCCGCTCCCACCAAATAGGCGTTATTTTGGAAAATGGAATTGAGGTAATCCAGCCTCTCCTGGACATAACCTTCGCGATCGGAGACCGATCTCGGCGGCATACCCGGAAGAAAGGCCAGAACGCCGCTGACATCGGCCGAGACCGTCTTTTGCTGATCGTCTCTTCCCAGGATAATCCGTTTTCCGGAAGAGACTTGCCAAAAGTCAGCCACCGGGATGGAAACCGCGACATCCCCTTTCTGGAAGCGGCTCACAACATCGCCAAATTTCTGCGCAAGGCCCAGCTCCGGTTCCGAATAGATGTTCTCCAGATAGGCCCCCGGCTTCACCAGCAAGTACAACGGTACTCCCCGGAGCCCGTAACCCGGCAGGTAAAAACTTGGCAGAATCGCTTCCACCACAAACGTGGTGGAGCGAACTCCTTCTACATGGCTTAAGGAAGCTGCCAGCCGCTGAACTCCCGGAAGAATCGCCTGGATCTGGCCGCCCAAACCTCCCTGAAGCTGATCCACAGCCGCCAAATCTGGAGAGTTGAAAATGAACTGCCACTCCGCGCCCATGTTCACCTTGGCACCCCGCACCGCTTTCTCCTGGAACGAGCGGGCCGTGATGATGGGATAAATACTCACGCTGGTCATTAAAGCGACGATAAACAAGAATGCCGCCGTGCGGTGAGGCTTCACGGCGATTTGTCTCAGAGAGAACTTCCCAAGCCGCCCGCCGATCGGTTTCACCAGGGGTGCCAGCAGGATTTGAATCCACTCCTTCCGGGACACCAGCAGGGTGGTCGCTCCATAAAGGAGGAGAGGTAAGCCAACGAAGTCCAAGCCCCGGTCCAGCGACTGGAGCGGCGCAAGGTGACCCGCCGAGGAAATCGACCAGCCGGAAATCCACGAGCCCAGCTTATAGCCTCCCAGCAAAAGCGAGAGCAACTGAAATACGCCGAACCGCACTCCCGAGCTGGCTGCCTCGGAAGTGGCAATGCGCCCTGATGCTTCCAGAGGGGAAATGGTCGTCGCATAAAGGATAAATCGCCTGCTCACCTCCAGCGCCAAAACCACGGTGATCAGAAGAAATGCCAAAAGGAGCATCAGTTGCTGGCGCTGGAAGATCACCCCTGCGGCAAAATGCCCGCGCTCGTAGATTAACATCGGGATCACCGAGCCCAGAATCAGGCCCAGGATCCCTCCCGACAAACCGCCCAGGGCCACGCTAAGTACCACCGCCCGTCCCATCAGATGGGCCGGGACGCCGCGGAGACGCATCAGTCCCAGCTTGCGCCGCTCATTCAGCATCAGCAGTCCCGACAAGTTCGCGGCCAGCACCCAGGCCATCCACAGCAGCGGCAGCGCAATCAAGACCGTAACGATTCCGATCAGTCGCGCGATGCGATCCATTCGTTCCAGCAGGACCAAAGTTGTGCTATCAACGTTCAACTGTGTCGATCCCAACGAATCCACTGCCTCCTGCAGCCGGTCCCGAAGTACGGACATTCGGGCCAGGGATGCGGAAATATCCCACCCGGAAATGAGTTTCTGGCGGTCCACCTGGCCCAAGTAAATCACCTCTGCCTCGTACTCTGCCGGCTGCACGTGGCCGAACTGGCTCTCCGCAGGACCGATCATTTCCATCGGCACAACGCCCGTTGCAACCGAGTCGAACTTGATTAGGGAGTCGGAATGAAAGGAGGTCAGTAAAATTGTGGAGATGTAAGGAACGAAGGCAATCGAGCCGATTTCGTCCATGAACCACCGGTTCAGCTCGTCTCGCTCCTCGCGAATCACGCTCTGGATGGGAATCGAAAACAAATCGCGCCTCTGCTGGCCCACATTCACGTAGATCCCGAAATTCCTCACTCCCTGCAACGCCATAAAGGCGCGGCTGATGGCCCGTTCTGGACCGACCAGCGCCATGATCCCCACCTCATTCCCATCCTTCTCCGGCAGGCTTCGATGATCCAGTCCTAGCATCGCGAAACGAAACTTGGGAGGCAGCAAAGCAGGATCCGAGGCTGCGATCATGCAAATCCAGGGAGTGGTCAGCGGCTTTCCATCCACTTCCGAGGCCACTGCTCCCTCCGCCGGAAAGCTGGCCCGCAAAAATGCCAGGCTCTCCACTCGCTGGATGTTGGCCACCGAGCGCATCCGGTCCGGGATTTCGTTCTCCAGCGTCACTCCCCCCCTCTGGTAAACCGCTAGGTCCCAGGGAATGCGCCGGAGCTGGTCCTCCACAAATAATTTCAATGCATAGCGGGAAGTCAGCTCCGTGGCCGCCAACAGGCCCCCGACCAATAACGTGACAATTCCAAACGTCAGGAACGTCCTCTTCCCTAAAATGGCCATTAAGCGAACGGTTACACGCATAGTTTCACGCTCTGCCAGTCCGAAAAACTTCCTTTATGATTGCCCTGGTGCCGTCAAGGCTGGACTTCCTTTGTATGGCACCAGAAAGTAACTGACCTTCCAAGCATCGAGTTCGCCGCCTCGCTGCGGCGCGGTGAAAAGCACCCCGATTTCCCCCCCCTCAGCGGCGAACAAAAGAAATGCACGCCGTACCCCGAATCGGGAAGAACGGCGTGCCATGAGTTCCGTAACATTTATGGGGCTTCTCATCGAATGCCGAAGAGCCTTCAAAACTTCGCCGGGCGAAATCCAACTGCCAATAACCCAATCGTTCGATCTCTTTCTCGTTACTGCGAACTGACGATGTTTACTTCTTTACTTTCGTTTCCGGATAATAGTGATCGTAGGTGCCGGCCAGAATCCGGTCCATTTGTTCTTTCGCGATCTTCCAGGGATTCTTGGCATAATCTTCGTACTTGCCGGGTGCGCTGATCCCGGGCATGTCCGGAATCCAGTCTTCGCTCAGCAGCTTGCTGGCATTGCCGTAGCGGGAGGCCAGCGCCCGCACCTCCGGGCTATCCAGGCTGGCTAGGTGCCCTTTGTCCACCAGGTTGGCCCACCGGTTTGCATTTCGCAGGTGCACCCGGAAGGTGGCGAAATAATTGTGCATATGGAAGGCATGATCGATGGGAAGGTCGTACTTGCGCGTAAACTCCAACCACTCTTTGGGCATGGTCATGGAGTTGGGACCGTGCTGCACAAACACCCCTGCTGCCAAATGCAGCACTCCGCTCCGGTTTCGCTCCGGAACCGTATGTCCGCCCGAGCCGTGAAGGAAGTCGTTGGGATTGCGGAAGCCCTTGGGATTGGTCCCCAACGCAAACTCGTAGGAATACCAGAAACCCGGGTGCTTATAGAAAGGGTAGTTCAGATCGTTGATATGAGGATACTGCAGGAACGCCCGGAAAAGGTCCCCATAGAGTCCGCCGCCTTTTACTTCTTTGACGTACGAGTTAACGTATCGCACTTCCATCCGCGGAAAGAACCCGCCATGCCCGTTTGTGGCGGCGATCACGCCGTTGAAAAGCACGATGGGCTCGGGCGACAGCCAGTCCTTCTGAAACGACGGGTAATCGACCACCGAGTAGCCAAACCGGCCATAAGCCTGGTTTGGATTCATAAACATATGGCCCCGGTGATAGACGCCCCGCTCGTAGCGCTGCGCCTGCTCTTCCGACAAGTCCGCCTGCATATTGGTTCCCTCCGGATCGGTGACTTCCATCTTGTCGATGTACGCCAGAGGATCCAGAGTCTGCGTCTCGATCAATTGCCAGACATCGCTGGGGAACGAGCTCATCTCACTCATCACGTCCCACTGGTTGTCCCACAGAAACAGCCCCAGCAGTTTGGCTTCATGCGGATGTAAATACCGCCGCAAATAGCTGCTTCCGCCCTTTCCCCAGTAAATTCCGGTGATCTCCGGGTGTTTCGTCAGGTAGGCGCTCAGCGCCGCGCCCACGTTTTGTCCCCGGAACTTGTCCCACACCTCTTTCATATGCGCGGAAAGCTCCGCCTGCGGAGGGAATAGCTGCGCATAGAGGTCTGGCCTCTGCTCCTTTAGCCACTTCTTGACCCCTTCGGGATCGGGAAAATTTCCGTGTATCCACCCTCCCGTTTCCACTCCGTCTTCGGCGGTGTGGTCCGGCAAAGCCTTTTTCAGATCCAAGGCATCCTGTCGGCTGACCCCTGCCAGCTCATACTCCGGCAGGAGGATTGCTTTGACTCCTCGCTCGGTAAGTGCCTGCTGAATGGCTTTCAACGCTAGGTCTTCCGCATCGATCGCATACACGAGTGCGATTGTTTCTCCTTGCTTGGCGATCCCCAGACCCAGCCCCTGCAAGGCAGACCTGTTGCGCACCAGCGCGCGCGCTTGCGGCATCAAATCTGCTGCGGATTTGGCGGGCTTCAGATAAGAAGGAAACCGTGGCCCCGAATACTTCACGCCTCCCCCTGTTGTCTGTGCAGCGGACCATCCGCTCAAATAAATGATTCCGAGTAGGGCAAGCGTCGCAGTCACTCCTCGCAGCATCCATCCTAAGCGAAACATAAAACACCTCCCTCACCAAAACTTTCTTCTTCCGATATTCGCCCGCTCCGCATTTTAAGCCTTGGCTCTCGCCGCATGTTCGGCAGCCAGGAAGCCATAGGTCGCTCCGCCGGCCAGCGAGTGTCCGGCCTGATATCCCATGCCCCATATATGCATGATTGACATGACCGAGCCGCTCGCGTACAAACCGGGAATTGGCTTCCTGGTGGCGTCGTTCAATGCCTGCGCGTTGGTATCGACCACCACGTTTATTTGCGCTTCATACGGGTCCGGAGTGTGCATCTTCACCGCGTAGAATGGCGGCTTATCGACAGGACCGAGGGTCTTGGCCGCTCGTTTGAAGTCCGGATCGTTGCCGCTCCGCGCCTGTTCATTGAATCGACCGACCGTTGCCTCCAATGCCGGTCCGGGCAATTTCATCTTCGCAGCCAGCTCGGCCAGCGTCTTTCCCTGCGTGACCCACTCCAAACCTTCCGTGACGCCGCGCGGCAGCCCGCCGAAACCATGTTCCTCCACGTATCCCTGGTCGAATACGATATACAACGGGATGTTCCTGAAGCGGTGCTCTCCCCAATAGTCGAAACGATTGAGCGTTGTTCCCAGCGCCTGGAAAAAAGGCTCGTCCCCCACCCTCTCCGCGAACCGGTTTACAATCAGACCGTGCGTCTTCCCGATTTCGTAGTTAATTCTTCCGGAAGGCTTTCCATCGGGATATTTCTCGCCGGGAACGGGCACAAATAGCTGGGCCTGGATGGTAGCCCGGGCGATGACGGCGGCTCCCCCCGGAACCGCTAACTTCCAACCCTCCGGTTTATCGAGTCCCAGCGCGTCCCCTCCGGTCGCCAGCAAGACACCCTTTTTGGCTTGAATCCTCTTCCTCTGTCCACCTTGATTCAGTTCGATGCCGACAGCACGATCGTCCTGGAAGACTAATCGTTCCACGTTGGCGCCGGTCTGCACATCGATTCCCCGCTTCAAGATGGCCCGGAAAAGGTAGGCCATCAGACCCGCTCCCCCCACGCGCTCTTCGTCATTTTGCTTCAACAGGGCTTCCACCTTTGCAGCACCTAATCGCTTTCTCCAATGAACCAAACGGTTCTCGGAGTTTCGCGTCGGGCCCGCTCCGCCTTCCGAACCTTCCGTAGCATTGCCTTCCAGAAAACCGCGATAATAAACCGGCAGGAGAACTTTGTCGCGCCAACTCCCCAATTCGCTGGATGAAAACGGTTCCACGACGAGCGAACGCCCGCTTTGTTTCGACCCTGGCGCCACGGGATAGTAAAACTCCGCCCCTCCGCTCAATTTCAGCCGGACATCCGCCTTGCGCTGAAGATATTCGAAGACGCGCGCCACATGATCCACAAAAGTTTCCATGTGTTCCGGAAGACTGTATCCGCCCCCCGCGTAGCGCAAGTAATCCAGGGCTTCTTCGCGCGAATCCTTGACCCCGGCGGCCTTGGCCAGGTGGCTCATCGGAACCCACAGGGATCCGCCCGATTGTGAACTGATCCCTCCAATCATGTTTGATTTTTCAACCAATAGCGTCTTCATGCCTTGATCGCTTCCGGCGATGGCTGCCGCACATCCTGCCACGCCCGATCCAACACAAATCCAATCGACGGTCGAGTTCCATCCGCTTCCCGTCCCCTGCGCTGCCTGGCTGATGGAAGGCACCGTGGACGCAGCGGCAGTCAGCAGAACGCTTCCCCCTACATCTTTCATGAATTTTCTTCGCGATCTCGGCCCTTTTGCTCCTTCGCCGACTTCTTCCTTGCTCATGGTGTCCTCCTCGCTGCGTCCGGCCAATGGGCCGATGGATTTCGGAACGGAACCGCTCATTTCTTTTCCAGCGCTAGAAAAGAACCTTCAGAGCGATTTGAATCTGCCGCGATGCCGTGGCGGTGTTGGTGATGACTCCTGCGGTTGCCAGGGGAACCTCTGCATTCTGAGTAGCTGAAAATACGGTCCTGCTGGGTGTTGAGAAGTTCGGCCGGTTTAGGATATTAAAAACCTCTGTCCGGAATTCCAGTTTCCCTCCCTCTCCCAGAAATCTCAGTTTGGTGTCCTTCACCAGGGAGAGATCCAGGTTGGCTAATCCCGGTTCTCTCAGAATATTTCTTCCGGCGGTTCCCAGAAATCCCGCCGCCGGAATCGCAAATGCGCAGGGATCGAAATAGAGGGTGGGCGTGCCCAGCTTGCGGCCGGGCGCCACTCCCAGGCATCCTGCGGTAGCGCCCGACCCAATATTTCCGGCGTTGCGGCCGGTGGCCAGGTCGGGCCGGTCCAGTCCGCTCGGACCGCCGCCTTCCTTGGAACGCGATCGGTTGCTGCCCAAGGCCGGGGTGAAAGGAAATCCGCTCTGGAACGAAAGTATGCCGCTCATCCACCATCCGCTCAGGAGGGCATTCCCGGCGCGGCCGGAGGAGGAATCGTGAAAGCGATAGATCGCATTGAACCGCCAGTTCTGGGTCGCATCGAAAGCAGCGGGAGCTTTATCGAGCGAAGGCTTGGTGGAATACACCAGGAAAGAGCTGCTGGCGTTATTGTCCGAGGTCAACTGCGCTTGATTCTCGTCCATCGCCTTGGACCACGTGTACGAACTCTGGAATTGCAGGCCCTTGCTCAATCGCTTGGTAATACTCAACTGGAACGAATGGTACCAGGAGTTTCCTCCTCCGGTTTTCACCTCCGCATCCGCCCAGTTTGGGTTCAGCCGCGGTTCCGTGCCCAGCCAGAATGGCCGTCCATCGGGAAGGATCTGAGGCACGGTGGGATTGGAATCTCTGGTATATGTCAGGTTGAGGCCTCGCGATCCGGCATACGCCACCGTGACCGCCATGTTGAACGGCAACTGCCGTTCTAGCGTTAGGTTGTACTGCAGCAGATGAGGTTGTTGCAGATTGTAATCCAGGGTGCGAACGCTCTTGCCGACCGATGAGGCCGGGAAAAAAAGAGGAAGAGCCAATGTGGGAGGATTGGACACCGAACTCTGGCTCGAAAACGGCGGCGTTCCCACAACGGCAACGATGAAAGAACTGCCCAAATTCGCCAGATCATACAGCAATCCAAATCCGCCCCGTACCGCCGTCTTTCCGTCTCCTTTCACATCCCAGGCAAATCCAAACCGCGGACTCACGTTCTTGAGTGAGGGGTTCCGCAATGGAATGCCTAACGTGGCCGTGGCGTCGTGCAAGATGTCTCGGATCGCCGACCCTCGGCCCTGCGTCTCTTCCGCCTGGGTCATAAACTCATAGCGCAACCCGAGATTCAACGTTAGGTTGGATAATACCTTCATGTCGTCCTGAGCATAAAAGCCCAGCGTGGTGTAGTGGTACGTCCGGTCCGAGATGGAGCCGGGCGTGCGCGCGCTATAGAGGTTCGCCTGGCCCTGCAAGAATGCGGGCAAGCTTGGAAAGTTGAGCGTGCCTCTCACGTTGGTCCCGTTATTGATGTACTGCTGGTAGCGGTTAATGAGCGTCCCAAACTTGAACGAGTTCGCTCCCCGGGTGTAAAAGAGATCGTCGCTCCAGGTGAATACGTTCTGTTTATGCCGCGTCGGCGGGGGGCCGTCCGGGCCGAGGCCGGTTACCCCGGAAATGCCGATCGTGCCGATCTCTTGCCCGGCAACAAGAGAGTACTGGGGGCCGCTGAGCCCGGAGGGAGAATCAACCCGGATGTTGGAGCGGCTGAATGAGATGCGGAAAGTATTGAGCAAGGTGGGAGACAAGATTTGATTTTCCGATAGCGTGTCGTACTGCGATCGGTTTGCTTTGTCCCTCAGAAACTGCGGATAATCCAGCGGCTGCGTTTGCTGGCCGTCGTCGACCGTATAACGGCCGAACATAGTGGCATTGGATGAAATCGTCTGATCGATCCGAACCTGTCCGTAGTTGGTCCTGCTCGGCTGACTGAACGGGAATGTGTATTGGTTGTTTGGTAAATTAGGATTTGGGTACAGTGCCAGCAAAGGCTTTATTAGGGGAGCGATTTGGAACACCAGTCCGCCATCCAACTTGGCCGCGGCGGGAATCACGTTGGAAACGACCGTGCGGCCCAGACGTTCATGGACGGATTCGAAGACGGCAAAGAAGAACGTCCGGTCTTTCTTCAGCGGTCCCCCAAAAGAAGCCCCGAAGTTGTTCCGTGTAAAGGCCGGCAAACGGCGCGGAGTGATGGAAGTCTTGCGGTCGAAAAAATTCCTGGCATCCAAGGCGCTGTTGCGAAGGTACTCAAAGAGAGAACCATGGAAATCGTTGGCGCCCCCTTTGCTCACAATCACCATCTGACTTCCCATGGTCAATCCGTACTCGGCGCTGAATGAGTTGGTGACTACCCGGTATTCGCGAATGCCCTCCACGCCCAGCGTCGTGCCGGTAACCGACGCGGACGTGGTGCCGTAAAGATTCTGCAGAACCGCTCCGTCCAACAGCATATTATTGGAACGCACTGGCGCACCATTGCTGCTGTACCAAGTCCCTCCCATTCCCCCCACAAAGTTGACGTTCTTGTCCTGCGAAACGCCGGGCTGTAACAGGATCAGGTCGGCATAATTTCGCCCGTTGAGAGGGAGATCCGCAATCCTTTGCTGATCCACCAGTCCTCCCAAAGAACCGCTCGTGGTGTTTACAATGGGCGCCTCCGCTGTTACCGCCACTGTCTGTTCGACGGCTCCCACTTCCATGCTGAAATTCACCACGGCTTCCTGGCCGATGGTGAGCAACAAGCCGCTGCGGACCTGCGACTGAAACCCGGCATGTTCCGTGCGGACTTCATAGCTGCCTACCGGTAACGCGACCAGCCGGAAAGATCCATTCTCCGTTGTGGTCGTTGTCCGTGTCTGGCCGGTATCTACATTGCGGACCGTTACAGTAACACCTGGGACCACTGCCCCGCTGCCGTCTTTCACAACGCCCAGAATCTCGGCCGTCGGCAGTTGCGGCGCAGCTAGCGGCGGACAAACCAGGAGAATCAGGAGACCCCAACTCCCCATCGTTCGACGGTATCTTTTCTTCACCACCGGGACCTCCCATCGACTCAAAAACATTTCCGAAGTTCGATCGGGATGCGGATCCGGCAAATCTGCGTTTCCCACGCCAAGCAACCGCCTCATCCTGCCGGCAAGCGCGCATTCCTGCTCCAGAGCCGCACCTGGCCCCGAATCCGGGCGGCGCCCGAGGACCGGGATAACTTCAACGAGCTGAAGGCAATGCCAGGTTCTCGAAGGCTGCCATCGTTTACACAACGAAACCAGCCTTCGAGAACCGCTATCCTGACGCGCTTCAACAGACCCGCCTATTCCCCGTAGGGGGCCGGCCGGGCATTCAGTTCTCTCGCAAAGGGGACCGTTTTCTTTTCTACAATCAGCTTGGATGGGACAGCGTTTAGGGAATTCGCTTGCGCGGGAAACATGACCGCCCTTCCCTCGCGCCCTCCGTAGCCGGGAGGCTTCTCCGCCGGCCCTCCGGGGGCTCCCACCACGATTCGCCCCACCATCCCCACGATTTCGTGGTTGAGGCTAAAATAGTCGTAGGTCCCCTCCACGTCGAACGTCCACTCGAAGGTGTTTTCGTACCCACCCTCGGCCAGCACCCCCGAATCGAACGGTTTGGCATTCTCTGGAATTCGCAATTCGTGGTTGTGATTCGACGGGTGGAATGCGGTAACCGTGCCCCCCCATTTGGTCGATTCCCAACGCACCTTTTGTCCCTTTTGAATGTAAACGCCCAACGGATCGAAGAACCACTGACCCGGTGCATAGTTGCTGTTCATCTTTATCAAAACGGCGGGCGCGGCTCCTTGTCCCAAGACCCAGGATGGCCGAAGCGACACGGCCACGATCCCCATGCCACAACCCTTCAACAATTCACGACGATTGATCATCATCGCGCAATCCCCTCCTTCCCAAATTTGTTAATTTCCTCATGGCGTTATTTGCCATCGATCGTGAAACAATAAAGAGAATACTTCTGCGGTGTTTGGTCGCCCTTCCAATCGAGCGTCACTCCGTTGCTAAAGTAAAGAGCCCCGTTGGCGACGGCAGGCCCGCCTCGGAACGGACTCGGCAGCGGATACTCCCACAACCGTCGCCCGGTCATGGCGTCCAGGGCTTCAATTTTCGGCCCGACATCGTACCCCTGGTACAGCACCCGGTTGGCGACACAGATCGGAGCCGTTTGTGGGGCCGGATTGGGCGTAATCCATTCGATATCGCCGTTATAGGCGTTCAACGCCGCGGTTACATACAGAGGCGGATTCCCCGGGGAACAGTTCTGCACATACACCTTGTTGTAGGCGACAGCCGTGGCGTCAATGCGAGGGCCGGACCCTGAAGTTGCTGCCCCCAGCATCACTTTCCAATACAACTGACCGTTGTGGCGATTCAAGCAGTACATGCCGCCTTTGTTTCCCGCAGCCACGGCCTGTCTCAGGTCGTCGCGCATTCGGGGAGGAGACACCGCATCAAAGATCATCGGATGGGCACAAAAATCCAGATCGAACGTGTCTTGCTGGTGTGCCTGGAAGCTCCACAATAATTCACCCGTGTCGATATCATTCGCAATGACGCTTTCCGTGTGTCTCATTTGATGGGCAAACGCCCCCTTGGCGCTTCCGGTGGCGTTGAAGACAACATTCATCTTTTCATCGACGGCTCCGGAAGACCAAAGGGATCCACCTCCGGTCATGAACTCGGGCGGCACGTCCTGTGCGATCCGGAAGCGCCACCGAACGGCCCCGGTCTCCGCGTCCAAGCAGGCAATTCCAGCCTGACCCGATGACCAGCCGACAAGTACCTTTCCGTTGTATACGACCGGCGAGTAGAACATCTGCGCCCGCAGGTGCTTGTTGGGTTCGAGACTGGTCTTCCAGACTTGCCTTCCGCTGCTCACATCTACACAGTACACATCACAAAAGCCCGTACCAAAATAGATCTTGCCATTCAAATAGTTGGCAGAGGAGCGGATCATGCTATTCTCATAGCCAACCCACCCGGAAGGCAATCCCGCTTCCATCTTCCATTTCTGGGCTCCCGTCGCGGTATCGAGCGAATAGTAAAACCCGCCGCCGGCGAAGTACAGAGTGTCCCCAATGATGGTAGGGGTCGTGTGAATCGGCCAGTTATCGGGCGTGTCAAACTTCCACTTGAGCTTTAGCTGCCCTACGTTCTGTGGCCCAATTGTTTTTTCGTTTGCATTAAAACGGGTATTATGCAAATCGTAACCAAACCGGGGCCAGTCGGCCGGGCCGGGCGTGGGCAGGTCGGCCGCCCTCAATTGCTCCCAAGGTACGACGCTGCCCAAAGCGCCGAGAGCAACAAGTCCGCCTCCCGCCTTCTGGATAAATCCCCTACGTGTTAACTCATTATTCTGCAAGGTAGCTCTCCTTTCATGTCCTTAGAGAGTAACGCGCAACACTCTCCAAAGGTAAAAACGGTTAATGGGGGCCCTTTCTCTGCGAATTAGCAGGGCCCTCAACATTTCCAATCGGCTTAGAAAGTATCGACGGCTCACATTAAAACACTTCGCTTTCAGATTCTCGCTTCTTTACCACCTTCTTACGAATTGCTATTCCGGGGTCACCAATAGAAAGAACAGGTTCGACACGCCACCTGCTGAGCCAGGATTCACAACTACAAGTGGATAGAGTCCCGACTTCTTCAAGGAAGAAGGAATCGAGATACGGAGCTCCTTTTCGGTGTGAGATTTGGCGGGAACCAATCGGTCGTTAATTAGCACGAGACTGTCATTGGAGAAATTCTCCCCCGTAATGGTTACTTCGGAACCATTCTTCCGATTCACTGGAATCGAATCCGGCGAAATTTCGTCGATAAACGGAGCATGGATACTCGCATTAGGATACCCTTCCTGCATTGGTCCCGGTCTGGGGACAGTCTCCCGCCATTTGGCTAAGCCTTCCCGGTCGACAACTTTTCCCCCTTGAATTACTTGGGAAATATCGGTTGTCGCCCTAAGATCCTCTAGAGGATTTCGGTTCAAAACCAAGATGTCGGCACGTTTGCCGGCTTCCAGGGTGCCAACCTCTTTGGATTTCCCCCAAGCTTCCGTTGCCCAGCTTGTGGCCGCCTGGATAGCCTGCATCGGAGTCAGGCCGACCTCATTTAGCATCTGCATTTCCATGTGCAACGTCAGGCCAGGAGTCCTTACGCTCGGCCCAGAGTCTGCTCCCGCTATCACCTTGCCTCCCTGGTCGACAAATTGCTTGACGAACAGGCCGGCCTTTTCATAACCCTCCTCCAGCTCCTCGGCAGCTTCTTTTCCTCCCCGGAACGGCTTAAAAGCAGGGACATATCTGTTGCGGATGACCTCAGGAAGGGCGGCGAAGATGGGGCCCTTCACAAAGGGGGTGTTGAGACGATCAAACTCTGCCAGGTGTTTACTCGCCTTCTCAAAATCCGCCCCCAGAGTGGGGTTCAAAAACATCTTTTTTTCCACCATCTTTTGGACCAGGGGCGGGAATTTGCTGGTATCCAACAGGTGCCATGCTTCGACTCTTTCGCCCTTCATGATGCGGTCCCGGACCTCTTGGGGTGCGGTGGCCTTCACCAAGCCGAAGAGGTGAACATGCACGTCGATTCCCGTATCCAGAATTTCATCCGTCCCAAGAAATATTCCCAGTCGTGAACTGGCTGACGTGAAATGGGCAAAGACTTGGTAACCGGCACGATGGGCGGCCTGGGCAGCGAGCTTCATGAGCGGGGGTTCCATGCGGAGGTAGAGTTTAATCACATCCACGCCCGCTTTCTTGTGATTCGAGACAGCATTATCCACAGAGGCCTGGTCCGTAACATAGACTCGCGCGCTATTGCCTAACAGAAAGGTCTGGTAACCGACTGAATCCCCGGGCGCTGGGTCTCCCCCCGGTTTAAAAGGCGCATTCAATTTGGGGCCGGAAGCCATGATGTAAGGGCCGACGGCTCGCCCTTTCGCAACCGCATCTCTGTAAGCCAATATCCATCCGCGGGGGTTTCCCAAGTCGCCTACTGTCGTAACTCCCCAATAGAGGTGGAGGGGAGCTTGAAAGTTCCGTAAATGGACGTGGGAATCCACCAAGCCGGGAAGAATGGTTTTTCCGGAAGTATCAATGACCGTGGCATCGGCGGGGATGGTCACGGAGTTTAGCGTACCGACACTTTGGATCTTATTTCCCGAGATGACGACTACGGGGTCTTTCAGGGGAGTCCCGCCGGTACCGTCGATCAGAAGCCCTCCGCGCAGGACGAGGAATTTTTGCTGCTGTGCGGCCCCGCTTGGCGCCGATTGACCCTGGGCCAGCGCCCCAAGCGGACTCACGGTCGCTACTACGGCCATTGTCAGTATGAAACGCATTGGTATCATCGCGGCTCCCTATTCTCCCGCCCGAATTCTCTCGGAATCGGACGGCGGTATGCGATAGCTGTTGGAACTGAGAATCAAGAAACATCGGTTAAAAAACCAACTTCAGGGCAAACTGAATCTGCCGCGAGGTGGTCCGGGTACTGACGATCGTTCCGGCGGACCCCAGCGCCGGTTCCACGTTCTGAGCGGCGGCGAAGACAATATTACTCGGTTGCGCGAAATTGGCGTGGTTGAGAATATTGAAGAACTCCGCGCGGAACTGCAACTGCCCGCCTTCTCCCAGCATTTTCAGCGCGGTGTCTTTAACCAAGGAGTAATCGAGAGTCGCCAAACCGGGGCCGACCATGATGTTCCGACCGGCCGTGCCCAGGAACCCCGCGGCGGGGACCGTAAAGGCACAAGGATCGAAATAACGGGTGGGCGTGCCGAGCTGCGTTCCCGCCGCCACGCCCGGGCAGCCGGCGGAGGTTCCGGAAGCGGTGTTGCTTTTATTGCGGCCAGCGACCAAGTCCGGCCGGTCCGAGACTCCATACAACGAACCCACATTGATCTTTGACAAGGAGCGGTTCGCTTGCACCTGCGCGCTGAGCGGGAAACCAGTGTTGAGGGATAAAATGCCGCTCATCCACCAACCGTTCCGGAACTTCCCGAGGATGGAGCCGGCAGAGCCGCGTCCGGGGAGACGGTAGATGGCGTTGAGCCGCCAATTATGGGAGTTGTTGAAGGAGGCCACGGCCTTATCCAGGGTTCGGTGGCCGGGATAGATCATCTGAGGATCGCCATCGCCGGAGATTTGGCTCTGCGTAATATCGATCGTTTTCGACCAAGTGTAAGAACTCTGGAGCTGGAATCCCTTGCTCAAACGCTTATTGAGCTGAACCTGCAAGGCGTTATACCACGAGTCGCCCCCGGCGGACTTATATTCGATGCCGTCCCAGTTAGGGTTGACCCGGGACTCGGCGCCGGTCCAGAAGACGCGTCCATCGGGAAGAGTCCGGGGCACGGTGGGATTTCCTTCCAGGCTCTGCAAGAGGTTCAAGCCGCGGGTCCCCACGTACGACACCGTCAGAGCCGAGTCAAACGGCAACTGGCGCTCTACCGTCAGGCTGAATTGCAGCATGTGCGGTTGTTGTTGAATGTACGCCGGCTGACGAAGCGTTTTGCCGGCGGCCGACGGGGGAAAAGCGAACGGCACGGTCAAGGTGGAAACATTCGCAACCGTGCTGGCGCTGGCGACGGGCGGATTGTTGTTACTGAGCAGGCTGCCATTGAAAGAAGCTACATCATAGAGCAGCGCCAATCCCCCGCGAACCGCAGTCCGTCCGTTCCCTCTCACATCCCAGGCAAAGCCGAAGCGCGGGCTGATATTTTTCTTGGAGGGGTTGAGAAAGGGCAGGCCGGCGGTCGTTCTGACGTCGGTTTTGGCGTCATGCAAGGTGAACTCATTGTTGTGTACTTCCGTAAAATCCGTGGTGGGCTCATAGCGCAGTCCGAGATTCAGTGTCCAGCGGGAGGAAACACGCCAATCATCCTGGAGATAGAAGCCGAGCGTGGTCATATGGTAAGTCTTATCCAAGACGGAGCCTGGGGTCAGGCCGACGATGCTGACGACGGGCCCGCCCGCCAAAAACGTTTGCAGGCTCGCAAAGGTCGCCTGGCCCCGCACCTGCAGGCCGCTCAAAAGCCACATTTGATAGCGATTAATGAGAGTCCCGAACTTCAGCGAATGCGATCCTCTCGTGTAATACATGTCGTCACTGTAGGCAAAGATGTTCTGTTTGTGGGCCAGGGGAGTGACCGAGCTGGCGCCCCAGGTGGTGACGCCGCCGATGCTGAGCGTGCCGACGGGCTTCCCCGGCAGGAAGGAGACCTGAGGACCGCTGGGCATACCGGAGGGCGGGTCTCCGAAAATATTGGTTCGGCTAAAGGAGAGCCGGAAAGTGTTCAACAGGGTGGGCGAGAAAATATGAGTTTCCGATACGGTGGCAAACTGTCCCCGATCTCCCTGGATCGTCGGAAACAGGGCGTAACTGCCGGGAAGAGTCTGCTCCGTCACCGTGACGGTGTAACGCCCAAACAGGGTGTCGTTATTGGAAATCGTCTGATCAATTCGTACCTGGCCGTAATCCTCGTTGGTCGGCTGGCTGGGGGAATACGTGAATTGGTTGGGTGGCAAGTTCGGATCGGGGAAATACTGCAGGAATGGCTTGATGACGGGCGAAATCTGCGCCACGCCGCCCGCCCCTCCGTCGACTTTGGCGGAGGATGGAATCACATTAGAAATAATGGTCCTGCCCAACCGCTCGCGCACTCCTTCGTATACCAAATGGAAAAACGCTCGGTCCTTCTTGATGGGGCCTCCGAACGAGCCGCCGAAATTATTCCGCACGAATACCGGCAGGCGGCGTGGAGTGGTGGGTGTGATGCGGTCGAAGAAGTTGCGGGCGTCCAAGGCACTATTCCTCAAAAACTCTAGCGCCGAACCGTGAAAATTATTCGTTCCGCCCTTGCTGACGATGATCGTCTGGCTTCCGACCACCATCCCATACTCGGCGCTGAACGATGTGGTCACAACCCGGAGCTCTCGAATCCCCTCGATCCCAAGAGTGGAATCATTCACCGATCCAGCAGGAGAGTTGCCATTCAGGTTTTGCATGGGTGCTCCGTCCAACAGATAGGCGTTGGAGCGGCCGGAAGCACCGTTGCTGCTGAACCAGATGCCTCGCATGATGGGACCGCCGGTGCCGCTGATGTTGGTTTTCTCAACCCCGGGTTGCAGCAACGTCAAATCCATGAAGTTCCTGCCATTCAGAGGCAGTTCGGCTACCTTTTGCTGGTCCACCATTCCGCCTAGCGTTCCGCTGGTTGTTTCGACCAATGGGGCTTGTGCGGTAACCGCTACGGTCTGCTCCACCGCGCCCACTTGCAGCGTGAAATTCACCACTGCTTCCTGCGCCACCGTAAGCGTTAACCCACTGCGCAACTCGGTCTGGAACCCCGAATGCTCCGCGCGGACCTCATAGTTTCCCACCGGCAAGGCGGGAAGCCGGAAGGAGCCATCCGCAGCGCTCGTCGTCGTTCGGGTCTGGCCGGTTTCTAAATTGCGGGACGTCAGAGCGGCGTTCGGTACCACAGCCCCGCTACTGTCTTTCACGACTCCCAGAATGGCGGCGGTCGGCAATTGCGTGAAGCCAACCGATGCGACCAGGAGCAGGATGAATAGAGAGATCATGCACCTCATAGCGCGTGCCGCCTTTCCAACCGACTCTATTGTAGCCATCATAATAAGCCTCCAGACGCCTCACTTGGCTAGTTTTTCCGAGAACCAGCGAACAATGATTGGCTGTAATTCAGGATAGGTAAGCGCCATGCTGGCGCTGCGGCCCGCATCATCGAACATCAGCAACTGGCTGGCCCGGTTCTTGGTCAGCGCATAGACCTCTCGAGAGCCCTCGGCCAGGCTGCCGCCGTCGGGATTCACATCTTCTGTACTGGCGATAATCAGGATGGGAACGTCCATAGTGGGAAGAGCCTTCCGAACCTCGGGAGAAGGCGCGTAAAATGACATGCCGACAATAGTCTTGATCCTGGAGTCACCGATGGCGGCGCGCACCGCGTGGTTGCAGGTGGCGGTGGAGCCAATCAAGCCGATCCGGGAGGCGTCGATCTGCTTTTGTGCCGCCAGGAAGTTGACGGCGGCCTTCACGTCGAGGTAAACCTTATCGGTTTCCTCGGGAGTCATGTTCACGCCGATCTCCCCCCTCTTTTCATCGATACTGCTTCTAGTTCCTCTCCAATCGAACAGCAAGGCGGCCATGCCTTTCTTTACCACTTGCTGTTCGATCGGGTACCACTGCTGCTGGTCGTGGTTAAACCCGTGTACAAAAACAACTCCGGGAACCTTGGCGGTGTCACTGGCGCCGTTGGGCAGATACAGAACTCCATGCAAGGTCCAGCCATCGTCCGATTTGAAGGAGACTTCCGTCTGGGTGCCGAGGCTCTTCAAATTTTCATTCAGAAACTTCGTAACCTTTTCATCGATGCCGCCGGGGCGATGGAACATGAGCAGTCCGTGGCCGATCCCAAAGGCCAGGTCGCTGTTCTTGTTCTCCGAGAGCAGGTAAGGTTCCATGGCGGCCCTCTGGTGAATCTTTTCTTCGCTCTTTCCCAAGACACACAACACCGGAATATCTTTTCGGTACTGGATATACTCCTGAGCCCTCTTGCTGAGTTCCGTCGCAGAAAGGAGTACGAGCGCTTTGATCGCTGGATTTTCCGATGCTTCCAGGACCGCGTAGTTAGCCACCAGACTCGCTGCCACCACAGCGATCCGGTTCGCGTCCACGTTCTTCTGAGAACCGAGGAATTTTACAGCTCCGCGGATATCCAACTGAAAGCCATCCAGGTCCTTCATCGTAAACTGCTCAAAATCCCTCTTCCCGTGGCTGGCAGAGGTCCCGCGCGCGTCAATGGCCAGGACGAACATGCCGTTTTCGCGGAGGAGCTTGGTGGGATAGGTGCTAAAAATCGTCCGAATCCGCATGCCCGGCTCGCTAATCAAAACCACTCCTGGAACCGGACCCTGGGCGCTCTTAGTGGGAGCATACAGCGTCCCGTGGATGGTCCAGCCATCTTCGGTCTGGTAGTTGATTCCCGTTCCGGGATCCATCACGACTTGCTGGCCGCGCCCCTCTTTACCGAAGACAATAAAGAGATTCAAAATTAGAATGAACGTGGATACCATCGACAATCGAGGATAAAGAAACCTCATCGGCTTTCTCCTTACGGATTGAATTCGGCAGAAGCGCTGCCAGCGACGGCGTCAAAGAAACCCCCAGCATCCCAAGAGGCAGTTCCACAAAAACGCGCAGCCCGTTCCGTGTTTACTAAAACCCTTCCATCCTGTTCGCTCTCATAAGTTACACCCTTCAAGCTCCTCGGGCAAACCAGGCCTCCCATCAAAACAGAGGGTTCCATTCAATTTGAATCTCGCGCGAGTTTTTCGTCAACATCTCCGAAAGTTCCTCCCGTTTTTGGATGCGCCCTCCCGCACCGTCTCTTTCCGAATTACAAATGACCGGCATAGGAAACTTCAGCCAAACCTGCGAAGCGGGCTTCCCCGAATTCCAGTTGCTACCGTGTCGCTAAAAAATCAACTTCAAGCCGAACTGCAATTGCCGGGAGGCGGTAGAAGTCGTGGTGATCAATCCCGCTCCGCCAATCGGCTGCCGTGTCGTGGCGTTGATGACATTGTTAGCCGGCTTTCCGAAATTGGCGCGGTTAAATACATTGAAAAAATCGGCCCGAAATTCCAACCGGCTGGCCTCCGAGAGAGGCAACTTCGTATTCTTACTCAAACTGAAATCGAAATTGAGCAGACCCGGACCGAGCAACATGTTGCGACCCAGACTCCCGTAGAAGCCCGGTGGCGGCAAGAAAAAGGCACAAGGGTCAAAATAAAGATTCGGCCGACCCAGCTCTTGGCCCGCGACCGTGCCCGGGCAGCCGGCAGTGTTTCCGCCGACAATATTGGCGTTATTGCGACCCGCGACCAATTCCGGCCGCTGCCGTCCGGATTGCCGCGCCAAGTCCAGAGCGTTATATCCGGTGATCAGCGGGTTGAATGCCAGTCCCGAGGCGGCCGTAAAAATCTCGGAGATCTGCCATCCTCCTAACAGGCCGGCAGCGATACCGGACTTCGCGGGAGAGGGAAGAGAATAAACGCCATTGGCCACAAAATTTTGGCCCACATGAAGCGCGGAGAGCCCCCGGTCAGCCTTGGGGTTATAGGGTTGAGAAATGTCCCCTTCCAGGTAGTCCGTGGCTACTCCCCCGGTCGTGCTGTCATCCATGTTCTTCGACCAGGTGTAGGAGGTCTGGAACTGGAAGTTCCGGGTGAATCGCTTTTTCAACTGCACCTGCAAGGCGTTGTAGAAGGATTGACCCGCCGAATAATTGATCGCTCCGGGTCCCGTGTTCGGATTCGGACGGCGTGCGCCGGCGGCTACAAATGGCCGCCCGTTCACCAGAGTCGAAAACGCGGCGTTGCCGGAAGCCAAGATCCAGAGATGAATCCCTCTTCCGCCTACATAACCAAGGGTCAACGACATATTCCCCGGCAATTCGCGTTCCACCGTCAGGTTGAACTTTTCTTCGTAAGAAGGGTTGATAGTGTGAGAAGGAACCTGGAAAGTGCTGTTAGGATTCATTTGAGCAGTTAGGACCGTTGGTCCTACCCTGGCGACGTCGGAAACCAGCGAAGCCAGGTTGCCGAGAGGCGCCGTGAGCAGCGGAGCGAACGGCGGGTTCAAATAAGTCTGTGGTCGATACATCGCGCCGTCGATGGGAACGAAAAATAATCCGAAGCCCCCTCGTACGGCGGTCTTGCCATTTCCCTGAACGTCCCAGGCAAACCCAACGCGCGGCGAAAAATTCTTCTTGGAAGGGTTCGTGAAAAACGGAATGTTCGTATCAAACCTGGTTGCCGTCATCCAGTCTTGCACCGCAGCAAGGCGGCTCCATTTCTCGGTTGGCACGGCAAAGGGCTCATAGCGCAATCCCAAATTCACGATGAAACGCGGCAAGACTTTCCAGTCGTCCTGTACGTAGGATCCAAAGAATCGCTGCCTCAAGGAACGGTCGGTGTTACTTCCCGGAACCGTGACCGCGAAGCTGATGAACGTCTGATCCTGCAAAAAGGCTGGCACGGAACCCCAACCCAGAACTCCGAACGTGCGATTGCTTCCGGTTAAATTCATCCCCACCTTCAGGAAGTCAAACCCGAATCTCATGGAGTGACTTCCGCGAGTGTAGGCGACACCTTCGGAAAATTGGTATTGGTTCTCTAAGTTGCGAAACAGATTTTGGAAGTTGGTTCCGACACCCGTCCAGCCAGGAACGGAGAAGGAGGGGGGGAAAGCCGGGCTGAGCACAAAAATGCTTGCTGGAAAGGTGCCATTGAGAGTCGCGCTGGCGCCCAGGACAATACGGTTGTACGAAACCCCGGTGGACATCAACAGTTGGGGCGTGAGGATGCGGTCATAATGTACCGTGGCATAACGCGAACTCGTGATGGTATTGCTGGTGGTAATCGGTAATACGTCTGGTTTGGAATTGTCCCCTTTGTCCAACACGAAGCGGGCGAACACGGATTGCTTTTCCGAAACCTGAAGATCCCCCCGCGCTGTCAAGTAATGTTCATTGGTGGGCTGGCTGACGGAATTGATGTACTGTCCCAACCCCGTGTTAACCCCCACAGCAGGACCGTTGGGCAGTGGATACAAGTTCAAAAAAGGACGGATTTGGGAGGCGATCTGGAGAGACTGTGTGGCGCCCGGAAGCAGACCGTTGTGAACGTTTGCATCCGGCACGACGGCGATATTGGTGACTCCGAGGCGCTGCCGCAGGTCTTCGTAGTTTACGAAGAAAAACGCCTTATCCTTTCTAACCGGCCCGCCCAGCGATCCTCCAAATTGATTCCGCTTGAACGGAGGCAGCCGATTGGGTTTGGTATAGTCAAAGAAGTTTCGGGCGTCTAGCTTGGCGTTGCGAAGGAACTCGTAGAGAGTCCCATGGAATTGATTGGATCCCGACTTGGTGACCATGTTGACCAACCCGCCGCTCGTCCCGCCAAATTCAGCACTATAATTGCTCGTCAACACCCGGAATTCCCGGATTGCGTCCACTCCCAAGACCACCCCGGCAGCGCTTCCGGGCACTCCGAAGGCGGACAAAGTGCTCTTGATGTTGGCGCCATCCAGCACCCATGCCGTCTGGTCAACGCGAGAGCCGCCCACGGAGATCCTGGTGCCCATGCCTTTCGCGACACTACCGCTATCCGTGTTGCGGGCGAGAACGACGGAGGGCTCGACCAGTGCCAACTGGGAAAAATCACGTCCATTCAGAGGCAGCTCCAGGATTCGCTTCTCCTCCACCACGCCCGATACGGAACTGCTGCTGGTATCCACCAGGGGAGCCTCTCCCGTAATGGTCACCTGCTCCGCAACACTCCCCACCTTCATCGAAAGATTTAAGCTCGCATCTTGTCCGACGGTCAGAGTGATGCCTCGCCGGAGGAGAGTCTCAAAACCGGACATGGTAACCGTGACCTCGTAGGAGCTAGGCGGCAACTGCGGGACCACAAAATGACCGCGCTCATCGGTTGGAGCGGTGCGTCGACTCCCGGTTGCCACGTTGGCGACGACTACCTGCGCTCCGGAAAGTACTCCCCCGGACTCGTCTGTCACGACCCCGGAAATCGTGGCCGTGGATGTTTGAGCTTCCATCCGCGCGCCAAAGAGAAATGCAATTGCTGCTGCCAAAATCATCAATACCGGTTTCTTTGACGCCAGCGCTGCCAGAACGCTCCTCTGGCGAGCCGCCCCGTTAGCGCAGGTTGTTTTCTCTGTCATGAAAGCCTCTCTTGTCCAAGGGTCTTCAAATCTTGAGCGCAGCAGGCTCCCCTCCTATCCAATTGCTTGGATTGCTAAATGCCGGATGGCTGCTCCTTGATGGCTACCCCGGCGTCTTCCGGTTTTGGAGTACTCGTGCCGCCGCCGGTGACTCGAACATCTCATGAAGGCCACACTCGAAGCCCTGGAGGATCGCCTCGCCGACCGGAGGCTCCTCCACCACACTTCCGGTTTATACTGGAGCGCTCCGAGGATTGCCAATATATTATTCATTCGTTATTAAGACTTTCTGCATATCAATCCTTAGTAGAGTTTGGCCGGACCCGGCCGGACCTTTTTCCCGGCGAGTCCTTTACTCCATCTACTCCAACCAGCCATGCCGAATTTATCGGACCCGATCCCCTGCGTGAGAAACCAGATCAAAAGAGTTCCGGGAAGTAATAGGTCATCACCGCATTGAGCCCCTTATCCGAAACGATGATGCTCTTGTTCTTGACATCGATGGTGGCGCCCTTCGGCCTCTGCAAAATGCCTTTGGGGCCACCGATCGTAAACCGGGGCGGAACATCTCCGTTGTCTTGAATGCTCCACACGCCCACGTAGGACTCTCCCGTAAACCGGTTGGTGTCTCCACCGGGGGCTGGGATGGTCAGGATGATCTCCCCTTTGGGCGGATAGACGACGAAAGGTCCGCCGGCACTGCGCATGCCGCTCTTGGGACCGCCGATGATTGCTTTGGGAGTCGCATTGCCTTGGTCGGTGCGGTTGTAGATCAGCAGCCTCGGTTGATGTTCCCCAATGGAACCGGCCACCACCAGCACGTTGTGGACCGGGTCCACGGCGGTCATCCCTAAGCGGTAATCTTGACCGGCAGGGCCTTTCAGGACGCGGATCGGCGCCGCGTTTCCGTTGGCTTCGCGTGCGAATACCAGAATCGCGTAGCCCTCGGGAACGAAGATTTCGTTGTGAACCGGATCGGAGGTCAAGACATCGGGATCTCGCAACTCGGTGAGCGGACCCTGAATGACCCGGATGGGCGCCTCCTCCCCGTCCGCCGCGCCACGGAAGGTCAAGACCGCCTGCGCGAGCTGGGACGGTACGGTAAACTCGTCGTGAATGGGATCATACGCGATGGAGTGAATGGTTCGGCCGATGCGCGTCTTTTGTCCCTCGATCTTGCGGACTGCTTCCGCGTTTCCATCCGCCAGCCTGGCGAATACCGCAATCTGCGGGTGAGTCACTCAGTTGGGGACCAGGATTTGCTCTCGCTTCTCGTCGTAGGCAACGGGAAAGGGGTTGTTTAAGCTCGGAGCGGGAATGCCGAGCGGCGCGCTCCGAATGACGCGAAGCGGCGGCGTGTCGCCCTCTGCGGTGGGTTTATAAACCGTCGCCGTGTGATTTCCAAAATTGGAGACCCAAAGTTCGTGGTTCTTGGTATCCAGAAATATGCCGGTAGGATTCTTGATGAGTGTCTGGGGACCTCGGAGGACCCGGAGGGGGGCCACGTCGCCGTTGGCCGAAGCCTTGAAAACCAAGATGGAATCGCCGACGTCGTTGGTTACGTAGAGTTCGTCGTGATCGGGATCGACGGCAATCCCGGTGGGCCAGTTCAATTGAGTCTTGGGCCCCTCGATGACGCGAACGGGAGGCGCATCACCTTGGGCGGTTTTGGGATAGACAGTGATCGTTGCGGGGAGCATCTTGCCCGATCCGGGGACGGCAAAATTCAGGCCCAGCGGCCAGTTTTTCTTGCCCTCCCAATATCCGAACCACCTTCCCGTAGAGGGCAAGTTTACGGCCGAGGGGTCCACCCGATGCGTGGAGCCGTGATTGGCCACAAAGATCAGGTTATTTTTTGTATCCAGCGCCATCCCGTGAGGGTCTGCCATGCGGGTATGGTCGCCCTGGAGTAAACGAATGGGCGACTCTTTCCCCTGTGCCATTTTTTTGTAAACCACCACGGCACTGTCGTGCTGGACAGTCAGAAACAGTTCCTGGGCAACCTCGTCAATGGCGATGCCGTAAGTCCCGTGAGGAGTCTCCAGTTCGCGGGTGGGCGACTGGTCTCCTTTGACCTGGCGGGAAAAGATCACCAGCGTGTCCACGGTGTCATTGTTCACGGCGTAAATATCCCCGTTCTTGGGGTCGACATAAAGCCCGCACTGGTATTCGATCTTGGTCTGGGGTCCCGTAATCATTCGTTTCGGCTCCGTCATGGTCGCCTTGGGCGGGGTATTGGCCTGGCGGTCATAGACCAGCACACCGAACAGGTTTTCGTCGGTCAAAACCACTTCGTTGTTGGCGACGTCAACGGCCACGGAGCTGTAAGCGGAGTAGGGATCGCGGATCAGCCGTGCGGGTTTTCTGCTGGATAAGTCCGTCGTTGCTACTATATTGGCTGATCGCGCTGCTTGGGCGCCGACACTCGCTTCGTCCTGTAAGGCAGCCGCCCCGGTCAGGTTGCTGGTGGAACTGGCGGGAATCCACTCACACATCTCTCCGTCCTGAACCGGCGCCGCTAGCGGCTCAACAGATATCAGGCGGGCTGCCCCGCTCGGCTGCTGAGCAACCGGCAACTGCTTCGTTGTGATTCCACCGCTGAATAACACCGCTCCTGCAATCAATGCGAACCCAGCCATCATGGCACCAACGGCCCATCTCCAACTTTTCAGAGAAGAACGGTCATCTTGGGTCATAATTTTCCTCTTATTATGAGTCGCCTCACTGCGCCAGTTCGGTCGGCCTATGTTCCCGCCAACGAAATGTCGAACACCCGGACACCTTCGCTTTGTTTTTTACTTCGCCTCCGTCCTTATATTTTCCGAATATTCTTCCTGCCAGGGAGCCGTCCCAGGCCGCTCCCTTGGGTCTCTATTCGAACCAATCGAATTCTTCCGCTCTCCAAGATGATTGGCGAAAGAACCGTTGTTCCCGCAACCAGGACGGGTCTCGGATCAGAAAATCAGCTTCATCGCAAACTGAATCTGACGAGACGTGCCGCGGGTCTGAGTGATTTTCGCCGCGTTCGCCAGCGGAGCCTGCACGTCAGCGGAACCCGCAAAGACGACTGCGTTGGGCGGAGCGAGGTTGGCCCGGTTGAAAAGATTGAAGAATTCTGCCCGGAACTCCAGCGACCCGCTCTCTCCCAGGGCCTTGAGGGCGGTATCTTTCACCAGCGAGAAATCCAGATTCGCGAAGCCGGGGCCGCGCAAAATGTTGCGTCCCGCCGTTCCCATAAACCCTGCTGCCGGGACCGTAAAGGCGCACGGGTCGAAATACAGATCCGGCGTGCCCAGCTTCTGTCCGGGCGCCACTCCCAGACAACCCGCGGTCGTGCCGGACACGATATTGTTGTTGCCGCGACCCGCTACCAGGTCTGGCCGGTCCGTCGTGGCGCCGAGGGTGCCCACGTTATTCTTGGAGCGAGAACGGTTATTTTGCAGTTGCGGATTGATCGGATATCCCGTCTGCATCGAAAGGATTCCGCTCATCGTCCAGCCCTTGAGAAGGACCCCCAGGCCTTTTCCTACAGCAGCGGAATCCGGCAAACGATAGATGGCATTGAAGCGCCAGTTCTGAGTGATATCGAAACCCGCCGGAGCCCGATCCAGTCTCAAGTTGGTGGGATCGGGAGGATAAATGCTGCTGTCGCCAACCAGCTGGCCCTGCGTGTCGTCGATGACTTTTCCCCAGGTATAGGAACTCTGAAACTGGAGACCGCGGCTCATTCGCTTGGCGAGACCAATCTGCAAGGAGTTGTAAAAAGAGTCTCCCGAGGCGGTGACAAACTCTATGGCGTCGAAGTTGGGATTATTTCGGGGTTCGGTGCCGGTCCAGAACCTTCGGCCGTTGGGGAGGGTCACCGGGAACGTGGGATTTCCATCCATCTTCTGTGCCAGGTTGATCCCGCGCGAGCCCCCGTATGCCACGGCGAGCGCCATGGAGTGAGGCAACTGCCGTTCCACAGCGAAGTTGAATTGGAGCATATGGGGCTGCTGGAGGTGGTAATCCAGCGCTCGAAGCGTCCGGCCCACGGTCACCGTTGGGAAATTGAGTGGAAGCGTTAAGACGGTTGGGTTGGCGGCTGAGTTATTGAAGGCGCTCTGGCTGGAAAATGGCGGCGTTGAAGTGGTAAATTTCAGGGCGGGACCGAGATCCACAATGTCGTAGAGCAGTCCAAAGCCTCCGCGTACCGCCGTCTTCCCGTCTCCCTTCACGTCCCACGCGAAGCCGAATCGGGGGCTGAAGTTCTTCAAGGCGGGGTTGATATAGGGCCGGCCCAGGGTAGCCCGAGAGTCGTGCACAACATCGCGCACCGCGGAGCCATGGCCGCGCGCTTCGTTTAATTCCTTATTAAACTCGTACCGCAAACCCAAGTTCAGGGTCCAATTCGATCTGACCCGCCAGTCATCCTGGAGATAGAAACCCAAGGTGGTGTAGAAGTACGTCCGGTCGAGAATCGATCCCGGCGTTGTGGCGTTGTAGTCGGAAGGCGTCCCCAACAAGAAAGACCGTATATCGGCAAAGCGGACCTGGCCGCGCCAGGAGGAAGTGCTCAGCACATATTGCTGGTAACGGTTAATGAGGGTCCCCATCTTGAGCGAGTGCCGGCCCCGCGTGTAGAACAGGTCATCGCTGTAGGCGAAGACGTTCTGCGACCCCGCGCTCGGGCTGGTGTTACCGGCCCCGATGGTTGAAACGCCGCCAATCGCGAAGCTCCCCATGGGCAGGCCGAGCATAAACGAGAACTGCGAAGCGGCAACCTCGGAAGAGAAAAGCGGTTCCCCAATCAGGTTGGTGCGGCTGAAGGAAAACCGGGAGGTATTCAGGAGCGTCGGCGAGAAGATGTGGATTTCCGAGAGGGTGGAGAACTGGTTGCGGCTCACCCTGCTATCGGAGAACTGGGGGAACGTGGTGGGAAGCAGCAGGCTGGCGTCGTCGACGGTGTAACGGGCGAACAGGGAATCGCGGCCCGAAAAGGTCTGGTCCCCCCGGATTTGCCCGTAATGCTCGTTGGTCGGCTGGGAAAAAGGAAAGGTGTACTGGTTGGCCGGCAAATTGGGGTCCGGAAAGAACCTCAAGAAAGGCTTGATGATGGGGGCGATTTGGGGCACCAACCCGCCGTCTGCCTTTGACGAAGCGGGAATGGAACTGGAAACCAAGGTCCGCCCAAGGCGCTCTCGCAGCTCTTCAAAAACCACATGGAAGAATGTCCGATCCTTCTTGATGGGACCTCCAAACGAGCCCCCGAACTGATTTCGTGTAAATGCCGGAATCCGCCGCGTAAAGGCGATGGTCTGGCGGTCAAAAAAGTTGCGCGCATCTAAGGCGCTATTGCGCAGGTATTCAAAGAGCGTACCGTGAAAATTATTGGTTCCGCTCTTGCTGACGATGGTCATCTGGCTTCCCATTCGCATGCCGTACTCGGCGCTGAAGGAGTTGGTGACCACGCGGTATTCGCGGACGCCCTCAACGCCCAGGGTGGTATTGGTGATGGCAGCGGAACTGGTCCCGTTGCTGCTGTCCATGGCAGCGCCGTCCAGCAAGAAATTGTTCGAGCGGACCGGCGACCCGTTGCTGCTGAACCAGGTCCCTGCCAACATGGGGCCGGTCCCGCCCGCGCCCCCCCCGGCGTTGTCCGCCGAGACTCCGGTTTGCAGCAGGGTGAGATCCACATAGTTGCGGCCATTGAGGGGCAGTTCGGCTACCCGCTGCTCGTCCACCAGCCCCCCCAAAGTCCCCGATGTAGTGTTCACCAGCGGCGCTTCGGCCGTTACCGCCACGGTTTGCTCGATAGCTCCCACCTGCAAGGTGAAATTCAGAACCGCTTCCTGTGACACGGTGAGCGTTAGCCCGCTGCGGACTATCGACTGGAATCCGGGATGCTCCACTCGGATTTCATAGTTTCCCACAGCCAAGGCGGAGAACCGGAAGGAACCATCCGCAGCACTTTGGGCTGATCGACTTTGCCCGGTCTCAGTATGGTGAGCCGTCAAGCTCACGTCAGGCACCACGGCCCCGCTGCTGTCCTTCACAACACCGAGAATGGTTGCGGTGGGTAGTTGGGCAAAACCAACACCAGCGCCCAGTAATAAAACGAACAGACCTGCTGTACTGCCGATCGTGTGAAAATCCCCCGGACTGCCCTCTGATTTCCGTGCCATAGCCCCCCCTTCAACTGTGGTAAGTTGGATACAAGAAAGGTTGAGAAACCCTGGCCGTAGCCGCAATAAATTCTGGCACCCTCATTTGGTAACGATGAGTTTCGCGATGCCTTCGGTTTCGCATTTCCGAAGGAATGGCCTCTTAAAGATATCCACCATACACAATCGAATATCTGCCATACATACTGGCAAGCACTGACCAGAACGATTCGAACCAAAACTCCATGAAGGAATCCTGAAACAGCGGTGCCGAAAACCGTTTCATCTTACACCACCCCCTGGTAGCTCCGACTCGGTGAATGCGGTCGATCTGAGTGGAAATTCGTTTTTCCGGACACCTGTCGGGTGGGAGCGGGCAATTCGTCTGCCAATCCCCTCAATATTGAAATGCGTAGAGAATACATCCGCGCGCATGGCTGCAAAAGTTTGAACTTGGTCGCCAACTGTTTCTTACTCATCACCTTGCGCTTCTTCGCCGTTGATGCTGGTTGGTTCTCTGCCGGCGACTTCGACAAATCTGGTCATGGAATCAAAACCGTTCCGTGGAGGGGATTTGTAAGAGCGGGTAATTCGCCCCAGCGGTGGTGTTATTTCCCCCAGTCAGATTGAGTTGATCAGAAGAAACGGCGCAAGGGTTGGCCATCATCTAGGTATCCAGTTTCGAGCGGCACGGAAAGGCTCGTTTCGATCATAGTGGATCGAGCCTTGACAATATTATCAAACATGATACTTTAGATTTCTAAATGGATCTGAGGATCCGCGAGTACATTGCCGCGGATGGGCGTAGCCCATTTCGTGATTGGCTCGAAACACTGGATTGTCTCGTTAAAGCCAGGATTCAGGCCCGCGTGCTTCGCTTTGAGGTGGGAAATCTCGGTGATCACAAGAGCGTCGGGGGTGGCGTTTGGGAAGCACGACTTATGTTTGGATCGGGATATCGGATCTACTCCGGCAAAGGACGGCAATTCGGTCATTGTCCTTTTGATCGGTGGTGAAAAGTCATCTCAATCGCAGGACATCGCACGCGCCAAGGCCTTCTGGCACGAGTATACGGAGGGAAGGGAGCATGGTCAGACGTAGCAGGGACTGGAACCTTGGACTCGCACAAGATTTGCGGAACCCGGCGTTCGCCCGCGAATTCCTTTTCGCCGCGACTGAAGAAGGGATCCCGATTCAGGCTGCGCTAGGGAAAGTGATTCGCGCGACCGGCGTCAAAGAATTTGCAGCAAAGGTGGATATGGCGAGCCCCAACGTATTACGTGCCATCAACCGCCGGCACAATCCGACGCAACGAACTCTAACCCGGCTGCTGCGGCCTTTCAAATTGCGGCTCAGCCTCGCACGAATTGAGACAACCAGTGGGCGTCATGCGGCATGACCTCGAGTCTGCGCAATCTTAGCCTCGGCTGCCTACGAACGCCTAGGGGCGGCTGTTGGTCTTCTTCAACTTCCTCTTTTTGAAAAATGCAATGAGGAATATTTTGATTGTTCCGCGGGAATGTTATCTGAAAAACTGATTTGAACAAACTGCCGTGAGCCAAGAACCACTCCGTGATGTTATAGATCACCGCGTCCTTCAACGGATGGCAGGGTGGCGTTCGTTCGCACGCGGTGAGGAATATTGTGCCGCTGGGCAGGTCGGACTCGTTGATGAACACGACAACACGATCACAGCGAACGTGCGCGGGACCCGGTCTTACTTGGTGAAGCTTTGGGTTGAAGGCGGGCAACTGGAATATTCCTGCACTTGTCCGGTGGGCACCGATGGCGCTTTCTGTAAACACTGCGTCGCTTTGGGGCTGGCATGGCTGGAACCGAAACAGGCAAGAACTACCGGAAGAAAGCGGGCCAAGCCGGATGTGACTCTCAATGATGTTCGATCATATCTCGGCGGTTTGGATAAAAATGCGCTGGTAGAAATGATCATCGAACGGGCCAGGAACAACAAGCAATTTGGTCAGCTCTTGGTCAGCAGGACGGCCATGAAAAAGTCCAAAAGCTCCGGTCCCGCCGCTTATAAGCAGGCCATAGATGCCGCGGTGAACCACGGTGGATATGTGGACTACGGGAGCGCCCACGACTACGCGCGCGGCATCGGGGACGTAATCCGTTCGTTGCAGGAACTCCTGGAAAAAGGACCTGTCGGTCCTGTGATCGAACTCGCTGAATACGCTCTCGAAGCGGTGGAGCAAGCCATGGGCTCCGTGGATGACTCGGATGGGTATATGGGCGGAATTCTCCAAGATATCCAAGAGCTTCATCTGGAGGCGTGCAAGAAAGCTAAGCCGGACCCAGCGGCGCTAGCCGAGCGGCTCTTCGCGTGGGAACTCCGCACCGAATACGATACCTTCTACGGGGCAGCGGAAACTTACGCAGGCGTTCTCGGCAAGGACGGTCTTGCTGTTTACCGAAAGTTTGCCGAAACCGAATGGGCTAAGGTCCAAGCGTTGCAGCCGGGAAAGGACGATCCAGAGAAGTACACGAAGCGCTTCCGCATTACACACATCATGGAGGCCCTCGCGCGCCAGACTGGCGACGTGGAAGCGCTCGTAGCGATCAAGAAGCGCGACCTCTCCACGGCATGGGCCTACCTCCAAATCGCGGAAACTTACAAACAGGCCCGCAAGCACGATCTCGCACTGGAATGGGCCGAGCGAGGCTTGAAAGCGTTCCCCAAACGGACGGACTCCAGGCTCCGCGAGTTTCTTGCGGAGGAATACCATCGCCGGAAGCGTCACGACGAGGCGATGGCAATCGTCTGGTCCGAATTCTCTGAATCTGCAAGCCTCTCCCAGTATCAGAATTTGAAGACTCACGCAGACCGGGTCGCGCAATGGCCGGCCTGGCGAGAGAAGGCTTTGGGTCTCCTCCGCGAGGAGATTGCCCGTGCCAAGTGCGCAGCCCGGCCCCCGCGATGGGCGTGGGAACATCCCGCCGATCATTCGGAGCTCGTTCGAATTTTCCTTTGGGAGAAAGACAGCGAGAACGCCTGGCGCGAGGCGAAGGAAGGCGGTTGTTCCAATAACCTCTGGATGGAGCTCGCAGCCAAGCGCGAAAAGGACCACCCTGAAGATGCACTCCCGATCTACCAGCGACAGATCGAGCCGACCCTCGATCTGAAGAACAATGAAGCATATCGCACAGCTATTCGCCTTCTGCGCAATATTTGGGACCTGCTCGTCCGCCTGGGGCGTGAAGATGAGTTCCCGGGATACCTCAACTCCATTCGGGCAAAGCACAAGCCGAAACGAAATTTCATCAAGCTTTTGGATCACGCAAAATGGTCATGATACCGCCTCTCTCGCCGCTCTCGACTCTCATTTCGTTTGTCTGACAATTTGGGGAGCCAATTATTTCAATTACATAGTGCGCGTGGTTTCCATTGCAGCTTCCAACTGTGGGTACTTTTGTGAGGACTTGCTCCCAGAATCGGCTCCGAAGAGGGCTTCCACCGCCTGCCTTTGTGCTGCCTGCCCGATGTGTCCGTACCGCTTCGCCATGCGTCCCGGATTGGCCGCGTCCATCCCATCCCATCTGGAGAAAAAGCTATGACCGCTGAAGCGCGAAATACTAACAAGATACTGGTGATCGATGTTGGAGGAACGCACGTCAAGGTGCGGGTTACGGGACAACGCGAGGAGCGCAAGATTCCTTCCAGCTCCGCTATGACGGCAAACAGAATGGTGCGAGAAGTAAAGCGTATCGTGAAGGATTGGGGGTATGGCGTCATTTCGATCGGTTATCCGGGACCTGTGATCCACGGACGTCCGGTGCACGATCCCCACAATCTCGGCAGCGGCTGGGTTGGATTTGATTTCGGCAAGGCATTCGGGTATCCCGTCAAGGTTATCAATGACGCTGCCATGCAAGCGCTCGGAAGCTACAAAGGTGGCCGGATGCTCTTTCTGGGACTCGGCGCCGGACTCGGCTCGGCCATGATCGTTGACGGAATTCTCGAACCGATGGAACTGGCACACCTTCCCTACAAAGATGGGAAGACTTACGAGGACTATGTTGGTGTACGGGGTTTCAAACGGTTGGGGAAAAAGAAGTGGCGACGCCACGTATTCGATGTAGTGAAGCGTCTCAAGGCTGCCTTAGGCGCCGATTACGTGGTATTGGGCGGGGGAAATTCCAAGAACGTCAAGAAGCTCCCTCCAGGCGCACGGCTGGGCGACAACCGAAACGCGTTTGTTGGTGGTGCTCGCCTGTGGAAGAAAGAGACCAGCCGTCGGTTGGATTAATCCTTTACTGAACTTGCCAATCGAGCCTTGGCCTTAAGTGGAAGCACACGCCAGCCGCCCGGCCGAGCGAACGATTGCGTCCCGAGACGGGCTATGCCTTCTTGGGTTTTTCCGGCTGGTAATCGAACGGGCTCCAGCCCTCGTGCCAGTGGATTTTCTTCATCATGTTCCGCCGCCGCTCTTCCTCTTCCCACGTCAGCGGCCCGAAGAAGCCCGTCTGATCCCATCCCGTTACCAAT
>Ga0209726_10000346_pt1 | contig 89875 bp, 87 predicted proteins | sample Subgrocontami54m_FD_187453 | JGI IMG/M metagenome (GOLD analysis project Ga0209726, IMG submission 187453) | Subsurface groundwater microbial communities from S. Glens Falls, New York, USA - GMW46 contaminated, 5.4 m (SPAdes) (version 3) | ecosystem: Environmental > Aquatic > Deep subsurface >...
CCCGCCGGTAGCACCGGCATCGGACACACGCGCTGGGCGACGCACGGCAAGCCGACCGATGACAACGCGCACCCGCACTGTGACTGCACGGGCGACGTCGTCGTCATCCACAACGGCATCGTCGAGAACTACCTCGAGCTTCGCGCCGAGCTGCAGGCTAAGGGCCACAGGCTCCGCTCCGAGACCGATACCGAGGTCATCCCGCATCTCGTCGAAGCGTGCGCGGCCGAAGGAAACGACCTGCTGGCGGCGCTCCGGCGTACCATCGCTCGGCTGAACGGCGCGCACGCCCTCGTCGTCATGTCGGCGCACGAGCCCGGGCGGATCATCGCTGCGCGCGCGGGCAACGCCGGCGGCGTCGTCGTCGGCTACGGCCGCCGCGAGATGTTCGTCTCCAGCGACCTTTCGGCCGTGTTGCCCGAGACGCAGCACGTCGCGTTCCTCGCCGACGGCGAGATCGCTGACATCACGCCCGCCGGCGTGTCCTACGTCTCGTTCGCCGGGGAGCCGCTCGACAAGCGGCCGCAGACGGTCCCGTTTGACCCGATATCCGCAGCGAAGGGCGCGTACAAGCACTTCATGCTCAAGGAGATCATGGAGCAGCCCGAGTGCATCATCGACACGTTCCGCGGCCGCGCCATCTTCGATCCGCCCGGCATCGAGTTCGATGATCTGCACCTCTCCGATGACCTGCTCCGATCCGTCGCGCGCGTCGTCCTCATCGGCATGGGCACCAGCATGCACGCCGCACTCGTGGGCCGCACGTACTTCGAGCGCATCGCCGGCATCCCGTCAGAGGTCGACAACTCGTCGGAGTTCCGCTACCGCGACGCGCTGATCGGTCCGGACACCCTCGTCATCTCAGTCGCCCAGTCCGGCGAGACCGTAGACACGCTCGAAGCGATGGCGGACGCGAAGCGGCGCAACGCACCGCAGCTGACAATCTGCAACACGCCCGGCGCGCAGACCACGCGCGTCGCCGATGGCTTCGTGCTGACGCGCTGCGGGCCGGAAGTTGCGGTCGCCAGCACGAAGACGCTGACAGCTTCGATCACCGCGCTCTACATGCTCGCCTGCCGCCTCGCGATCGTGCGGGGCGCTATCGATGCGGCACAGACGGCGGAGCTGATCGGCGCCCTCGCCCATATCCCCGGCTTGATGGGTGACGTGCTCAAGCTCGACCCGCAGATCGCCCGCATCGCCAGCGCTGTCGCGGCGAGCCAGGATTTCCTCTTTCTCGCCCGTGGACTGCAATTGCCGATGGCGATGGAAGGGGCGTTGAAGCTCAAGGAAGTCAGCTACATCCACGCCGAGGGATACCCCGCCGGCGAGATGAAGCACGGGCCGATCGCGCTCATCGACCGGAACATGCCCGTGGTGGCCATCGCGCTCGACGACGGCAGCCGCGACAAGATGCTGTCCAACATCGAGCAGGTGCGCGCCCGTGACGGCATCGTCATCGGCATCGTCACGGAGGGCGATACCGCAATCGCCGCGAAGTGCGAGCACGTGATCGAATTGCCCCGAACGACGCCGCTCCTATACCCGCTGCTGAGCGCAATTCCGATGCAACTGCTCTCCTACCACATCGCGCTGAAGCGAGGCTGCGATGTCGACCAGCCGCGCAACCTGGCGAAAACTGTCACGGTCGAATAGGCGCTGAGCGTTCGGGGGTGGGGCCGTAGTCGCGGCCTTGCCCCCAGATATGCGGCCATCCCGCACCTTCTTCCCCTGATTCATGGTGCGCTCGTCCTCGGGTTTGCCGATGATCCAAATGGGTCAGTCTGGCGGCCGCAGGGGTGCCGCCGGGGGTGGGTTATGTCACGTCTACATCTACGCGGCGAACGGGCCGAGAGCGCGCTCGAAGTCGCTGGCATGCTCGCGCTGACGGTCGCCGTGCTCACCGCGATCGCCTGGGTGCTCATCGGCAAGCCCGGCCAGGCGCAGACTCCGAATCTCACGCCGGAGCAGCAGGCGTACGTCGTCGCCGTCGCCACCCAGCAGGCCGACGCCTACATCCGCGCCGTCGCGACGCAGCAGGCGGCCGCGCCCGCTGCACCGGCGCAGGCGCCCGCACCGCCCCGCGACGCCCCGCCGTCCCCGATCCCGGCATCCAACCCGCCGCAGGCGGTAAACCCCACGATCGCGCCACCGCCGCCCGCACCGGCGCCGCCGACGCCGGCGTCCTACCCGACGATCGCTCCCCCGCCTCCGGCGCCGCCTCCCTCGCCGCCTCCGCCCGAGCCAGGCAAGCCGCCGATGGCCACCTGCGTCGGCTTCATGGTGGGGGTGACGGCGACCGGCATCGAGGCGTGCCAGGGCATCATCTCCGACACGAACTACGACGTCAAAATCCGCACCTGCATCTACGACATCGTCAGCGGCAACGGGATGACGGCCACCGGCAAGTCCCATTGCGTGCAGGCCGCACTCGCGACTCTGGCGGATGCCAAGCTTAGCGACTGCTTCCTCGGACTCGTCGGCGAGTCGCATTTCGGACGCCAGTCCTGCTACGTGTATTACCGCAGCCACTAACAAGGACATCCGCCCGGGTCGGCATCTCTTTGCACGTGGAGCGTGCTCGGCGAGCGATTGACTCGGCCCGCCCGCTGAGTTAGTGTACCTATGACACTAACTCCATCAGCGGCCAGGACACGCTCATGCCCCAGCGCTTCGACTTCATCATCGTCGGGTCCGGCATCGCGGGACTCTACGCGGCCCTGCTCGCCCGCACGCACGGTTCGGTGTGCGTGCTCACGAAGGGCTCGATCGATGAATGCAACACCAAGTACGCGCAGGGGGGCATCGCTGCCGCGGTGGGCACCGACGACAACGCACAACTGCACCTGACCGACACACTGAACGCGGGTGCGGGCCTCGTCGATGAGGCCGCGGCGCGCATTCTCGTCGAGTCGGCGCCCGACCGGATCCAGGACCTCGTGAACTTCGGCGTCCCCTTCGACAGCACGGACGGCGAAGTCGCGCTCGGCCGCGAGGCCGCGCACAGCCGCAACCGCATCCTCCACGCCGGCGGCGATTCCACCGGCGCCCACATCGAGCTCTCCCTCGGCAGCCTGGCGCGGATGTCCCGCATCACCATCAAGGAGCATGTGCAGGTCGAAGAGATCGTGGTTGAGGACGGCCGCGCAGTCGCGCTGCTCGCGCTCGACACGCGCGCGAACCTCACCGAGCGCTTCGACGCCGGGGCGATCGTGATCGCCACCGGCGGCTGCGGCCAGTTGTTCCGCGTCAGCACGAACCCGGAGGTCGCCACCGCGGATGGCGTCGCGCTTGCCTACAACGCCGGCGCCGAAGTGCAGGACATGGAGTTCATCCAGTTCCACCCGACGGCGCTGCGGCTGCCCGGCGTGCCCATCTTCCTCATCTCCGAGGCGGTCCGCGGCGAAGGCGCGGTCCTGCGCAACGACGCCGGAGAGCGCTTCATGCCCGGCTACCACGAACAGGCGGAGCTTGCGCCGCGAGACATCGTCGCGCGCGCCATCGTCAGCGAGATGCAGCGCACCGGCGCAGAGAGCGTGTACCTGGACATTACGCACCTTCCCGCACCGCGCATCACCGCACGTTTCCCGCAGATCTATCGCTACTGCCTCGACCACGGCGTAGACATGACGAGGGAGCCGATCCCTGTCTCGCCGGCTGCTCACTACATGATGGGCGGCGTGCGCACGAACACCTGGGGCGAGACCACGGTCCGCGGCCTCTATGCGTGCGGCGAGGCCGCCTGCACGGGCGTCCACGGCGCAAACCGCCTCGCCAGCAACTCACTGCTCGAAACCGTCGTCTTTGCCAAGCGCATCGTCCAACGCGCGGTCGAGGCGACCGGCGGCGCGGCGGCCGGGACGCCCGACGCCCGCCCGCTCGCTTCGCCCAGCGACGATGCCTCAGCGGCACCCGATCGGGCGTCGCTGCAGGCGCTGATGTGGGATAAGGTGGGGATCGTGCGCGACGGCCCGGGCCTCGCCCAGGCGGTGCGCCAACTCGCGGGCTGGAGCGCTGCGCAACCGGCGCCGCACGATCGGCCATCACACGAACTGGCGAACATGCTGCTCGCGGGCCGCATGATGGCCGAGGCCGCGCTGCTGCGCGAGGAAAGCCGCGGCGCGCACTTCCGCACGGACTTCCCGCTCCCGCGCGACGAGTGGAAGCGGCACATCACGTTCCGGCGGGCCGCCGGCCCCTAGCCTGGCTCACGAGAGAAACGGATTGCCCATGTCCCTCACGCTCCAGCCGTTGCCGCCGGGCGTCGTCGATGAAGCCGTCATGGCCGCACTCGACGAAGACGGCGCCAGCGACGACGTCACGACGCACGCCCTCGTCGATTCCGGGCAATGGGGCCACGCGGTGCTGATCTCCAGGGATGAAGGCGTGATTGCGGGCTTGCCGGTCGCCGCCGCGACCATGACCGCGATCGACCAGACGGTCTCGTTCGACACACTCGTCGAAGACGGCACGCGCGTGCCTCCGAATACCGAACTCGCCGAGATAGAGGGGCCACTGCACGCCATCCTCTCCTGTGAGCGCGTCGCCCTCAACTTCCTGCAGCGGATGTCGGGCATCGCCACGCTCACTCGCGAGTTCGTCGATGCGATCGCCGGCACACAGGCGCGCATCCTCGACACGCGCAAGACCACGCCGGGGCTGCGCCACCTCGAGCGCTACGCCGTCCGGGCCGGCGGCGGGTCCAACCACCGATTCAACCTGGCCTCCGGCGTGTTGATCAAGGACAACCACATCGCCGCCGCGCGCTTGGGCGGCATCGTCGACCTTGGCGCAGTGGTCGCGCGGGCCCGCGCGACCGCGCCCCACACGCTGCGCATCGAGATCGAAGTAACGAATATGGAGCAATTGAAGGAGGCGATCGAGGGCGGCGCCGACGTCATCCTCCTCGACAACATGGCCGCGGACGAGATCCGTACGTGCGTGCAGATGGTCGCCGGCCGCGCGCTGATCGAAGCATCGGGCGGCATCACGCTCGAGAACGTGCGAGCAGTCGCGGACACCGGCGTCGACTTCATCTCGATCGGCCGGCTCACGCACTCCGCGCCGGCGCTCGACATCAGCCTGGAGTTCGGCGGCGCCTGATGTCGCACGTGGTGATCATCAGCGGGCCATCGGGCGCGGGTAAGAGCAGCGTCGCTGAGGCTCTCTGTGAGCGCTACGACCGCACCGTGCACCTGGAGACAGACGCCCTGTTCCGGTCCGTGCGCATGGGCCTCATCAACCCCATGCGGCCAGAGTCCGACCGCCAGAATCGCATGATCGCCCGCGCCGCGGCTCGCGCCGCGAGCGGCTTCGCCGAGGACCTGTTTGCGGTGTTCATCGATGGCGTGATCGGCCCTCACCTCTTGCCGATCTACATCGACGAACTGCGTCCGGTCGCAGTACCGGTGCATTTCGTGCTGCTCATGCCGTCACTTGAGGAAACGATCCGCCGAGTCGCGCCTCGCGCATCAACGCTGCGCATGATCGAAGCCGAGCATCACGCGCTTCACGAGCAGTTCGAACAGTACGGCCGCTTCGCCGGATGCACCATCGACAACAGCGGGCTCACGGCTGACCAGACGGCCGACCTGATCATGGAAGCCTGCGGCCGCGGCGATTGTCTCGTCGCCGGCACCGGCTAACCGCGGCGCGGCCGGTCCAGGTCCTCGCTATCGACGATCACCGTCACCGGTCCGTCGTTCACCAACTCGACGCGCATCATCGCGCCGAAGCGCCCCGTCGCCACGCCGATGCCGAGCGCGCGCAACGTCCCGGCGAACGCATCCACCAGCGGCGCCGCCGCTTCGGGGGGAGCGGCGGCGGTAAACGCGGGGCGGCGGCCCTTGCGCACGTCGGCCAGCAACGTGAACTGCGACACGACCAGCGCCTCGCCCCCGGTGTCGAGCAACGAGCGGTCGAACCGCCCGGCGTCATCGGGGAACAGGCGCATCTCGGCGCACTTGCGCGCCAGCTGGTGCGCGCGGCCGGCGTCATCGCCCTCGGCCACGGCGACGAGCAACAACAGGCCCGGACCGATTGCGCCCACCGTCTCATCCCCGACGGTGACGCTGGCCCGGGCCACGCGCTGTATGACGACCCGCACAGCTAGCTCGCGGCCGCGGGCTCGGTGGTAGTGCCGGAGTCGGTCTTGCTCGCGCTGTCAGTACTGGCGCTGCTGGTGTCAGCGTGCGAGCCGTCGGGGCCATGCGCATGACCGTGACCGTTGGCGCCGGCGCTCACCTTGGAGCTGCTGTCGGCCGATGCGCCGCTCGTGCCGCGATTGTCGGTCTTGTAGAAGCCACTGCCCTTGAACACGACGGGCGGCGCGTGCAGCACACGGCGGGCCTGCTTGCCGCAATGCTGGCACTTCTGGCGCGCAGGCGCGTCGAAACCCTCGCGCTTTTCGTATCGCTTGTTGCAGCTTTCGCATGCGTACTCGTAGGTTGGCACGCTCTCTCCTCCGCCGGATTGTGGGGAATTTGGCCAAAGTCTAGCGATTCGGTCATGAATCCAGCAAGCCGCTTCGGCTAGGGATCGGCTGGCCGGTTCGGATTCTGGAACTGATATCCCATGTACAGGTCGTCGAAGTACACGTCAGCCGCCTCAAACGGGGCGTCGACTGTGAGGTTGTCATAGCGCACCTCGAACGACAGCTGGATGCCGTCCCACCTCAGCGGCACCTTGCCGAATCGAGACTCGAAGGCGTGCCCGATGGGATACGAGAAGTAGGTCCATCTGCCGATCGCCGGCGCGGCCCGGCTGATGAAGAACAGATGCGCGTCCCGGGTCGCCGGCATGTCGCGCTCCGCCCCGGCGATGACAAAGCGCACCTCGTGCGTCGGCGCGCCATCGCCCAGATCACCCCCGATGACACGCACGACGAATTGCAGGTACTGCTGCCCGGCATTCGGCCGCCACGAATCGACGCGATAGAAGCCGGAAAGGAAGTCCGGAAACACGCGCGTGTCCAACGCCTGCATGCCACCGGCGGTGTGCGACCGGGCCGATGGATCGCCCGGCAGCCGCAGCCGCATGGACCGGCTGCCGCCGTGCGCCGTCCCGTCAACGACGGTGAACGAGGTCCAGGCGGCCTGCTGCGGCGCGAGCCACCCCTGGTCGCCATCCTCAAATCCCGGATTGCTCAGCAGGTTCCCCTCGGGGGGCGATGGCGTCGCCAGCGGCGGCGGCGCATCGAGAAGGCCGCAGCCGGAACCCGCAAGTATCGGGACCAGCAGGGCGAATCCGAACAGCACGGCCTGCCACGTCATCCGCACCCGTCGGCCGCGCTCTCGCATCCCGCTGTTGGTACACCGCGATCTGCTCTGGGTCAAGCAACTGTGCCACACGGCGAGGAGCCGCATCCGCCCGCGAACCGTATAGTGAAGGAGATGCAAGAGCCGCTCGCTCCACCACCGACGTCGCTTCTCGACCGTCCCATCGCCCGCCTCGTGCTGGCCGCCGTGCTGCTCGGCGCGCTCGCCGGAGCGGCCTTCGCCGTGCGACAGACGCGCGGCGATTCGGGATCGACTCAGAACATTACGGACGGCCGTACGCCCGTTGCCACGAATCCCGGCGGCGGAGCGCTCGGGCCGCTCGACAACGCGCGCCCGCTCCTCAAGCAACCGGCGCCCGACTTCGCCCTGCTCGACGCCGACGGCAACGCCGTCAGGCTGAGCGACCTGCGCGGCAAGGTCGTATGGGTGAACTTCTGGGCGACCTGGTGCGTGCCGTGCAAGAAGGAACTGCCCGACATCCAGCGTCTCTACGACGAGAAGCGCAGCGCAGGCCTCGAAGTCCTCGCCGTGAACGTGCAGGAGAGCCGCGACGACGCACGGTCGTTCTTCGAGGCGCATGGCCTGTCGCTGCCCCTGCTGATCGATGGTGACGGGTCCGTCTACGAGCAGTACCGTCTGCAGGGCCTGCCCGACAGCTTCTTCATCGACCGCGAAGGCAACCTCGCGGCCGTGCAGTACGGCTTCCTCACCGAGGACAAGATGCGCGACCGGCTGGCCACCGCGGGGCTGCCTTAACGGCTGCTCAGCGCGTCTTTCACGACTTGCCCGCCCTTCATCACCAGCACGACGTTCGCCGCGTCAGCCAGGACCGCGATGTCCGCCAGCGGGTCGCCGGCCACGAGCACCAGGTCGGCATCCTTGCCTTCTTCCGCGGTGCCGACGCGGTCCTCCATACGGAACAGCGCGGCGTTTGTCTTCGTCGCGCTGACGATCGCTCCCATCGCCCCGAGATGCCTGGCCTTCTCGACGAGTTCTCCGCCACGCCGCCTCTGCCGCGGTCCCAGCAAGTCGGACCCCGAGCCGATGCGAACGCCAGCCTCTCGCGCCATCGCGACGCTGCCTGCCAGTTCGCCGCGCACCGTTTCGAGCTTTTGCCGCCCGAACTCCGGCAAGTCTGCCACGCGCGCCAGCAGCTCCAGGATCACGAGCGTCGGGATCATGTAAGCTTCCCGCTCCACCATCCGCCGGGCGATGCTCTCCGTCATCATGCTGCCGTGCTCGATCGAGCGCACGCCGGCGTCAAGCGCGTTCCGCATCGCGCCGGGGGTGTGGCAGTGCGCCATCACGTACTTGCCGAACGCGTGCGCCTCATGCACGGCCGCCGCCATCTCCTCGACCGTGAACTGCAGGCTCTCGATGGGATCGTTTGGCGACATCACGCCGCCCGACGCCATCAGCTTCACCTGCGTCACGCCGCGACGGATCTGCGTGCGCGCCGCGCGCCGCACTTCATCGACGCCGTCGCAGATCTCCGTGTGCGCTACCAGGCCGGGGATCGACGGCGGCGCAACGTCGCTCCAGCGGCTGCGATGGTCGCCATGGCCGCCCGTCTGCGACAGGAACGACCCCGAAGGCAGGATGCGCGGCCCGGTGATCTGCCCCTCCTCCACGGCCGTCGCGTACGCCGGGTCGAGGCCGCCGGCATCGCGCACGGTCGTGAACCCCTCGTCCAGCGCGATGCGGATATTCTCGGCGACCTTCAGCACGTAGCTGACGTGGCTCTCCGGCGGGTCGTGTTCGCCGCGCGCCGTCAGCCCGAAATGGACATGCGCGTCCGTCAAGCCCGGCATCAACGTCATGCCCCCACAGTCGATCACGCGCGCGCCATCCGGCGCGGTGATCGATCCGGCCGCGCCGATCTTCGCGATGCGCCCCGACTCGCAGAGCACGCTTGCACCCCTCCGTGGGTCGCTCCCCGTGCAGTCGATCAGCGTGGCATCGTTCAGCAGCAGCGGTGTCATCGGTCCTCCTGCAGGGTCAGTTCGACGTCGGATGCTCGACGGTGACGAATGCCGTCTCCCCGATGCCCACGCGAAACTCGTAGTTCTTGAACTCGCTGAACTCGAAGCGCCGGGCGTACAACTCCGTGCCGGATGCATCCAGCACGCGGAACATCTGGGGGAACTGCGCCGGCTTCACCGGCAGCGTCTGCTCGGCCTGTGGAACCAGCGGCGTCGCGCGCCCGTCGTCGAAGCGCAGCACGACCTCGGATGTGGTGAGGTTCTTGAACACGAGTCCGCGCTCCTTCCCGGCGATGCCGCCGAAGATCGCCCACGCGACGAGCGCGGCCATGAACACCGCGAACGCCACCATGCCGGCGACGAGGCCGGTGCCCTTAGGCACGCTGGTGCTCCTTCTGCCGGTCGTCGCCCGGTGCGACGCGCCGTTCCGTCCTGCCAGCCACGTCGAGGCAATCCCGGCTGCCCGTGCTCGTCACATCGGTCTCCCGCTAGCTCGGCGCCGCAACACGCCCCGATCTGCCTCGACCAGCGCGTATCACCGAACAGGAGCTTACCGCGGCGTCCACCGACGGGCGATTTCCGCCACGACGTGGCGCCGGAAGCCTTCGCACGCACGCCCGCACGGCCGATAACTACCTGCGGACAGACCGCCCGCGAGGAGCACATGACCGAATCACAAGACGCGCAGCCGGCCGCCATCCTGGGCATCGAAACCACGGTTGAGGCGCTGGTGCAGGCGATGATCGTCTGGGACGCAGAGAACTACCGCCACTGCCTGCAGACGGCTGAGTACGCCGCCGCCATCGCCGCCGGGCTCGGCATCGAGGGCGTGGAGGCGGAGCACATCCGCATCGGCGCGCTGCTCCACGATATCGGCAAGCTGGGAGTCGACCTGTCCGTGCTCCGGAAGCCGTCCAGCCTCGATGCTGACGAGTTGGAACTGATCCAGCTGCATCCGGCAGCAGGTGCTTCGATCCTCGAGCGCGTACTGCCGCCGGCCGTGGTCGAATGCGCTGCGGCACACCACGAGCAGCCGGACGGGCGCGGCTATCCCAACGGCCTCGCGGAGCCCGATATCCCCCTGGGCGCCCTCATCTGCCGCGTCGCCGACGTGTTGGATTCGCTTACTACCGAGCAGACCTACCGCTCTGCCGTGAGCATCGACGAAGCCCTGGCCGAGCTGCGGGACGGCGCCGGCACGCGCTACAGCGCCGCCGTGGTCGACGCGCTGGTCAGGCTGATCGAGACGCAACAGCTTCGCCCTGCCGCCTGACCGCGCGCGGCCCCGGCCAGCCCGGTGTCCATTTCCAAAGTGTCGAGATTGTTTATGGGGCGTTTAACAGTCGTTTAATACACGGATCCTATGATGCTGGCGTAGGGCTAATCCAACCGTGCGGCTGACCTCCTGCACGAGGGGACTTCCGGCAGGGCCAGGGCGCTCACAAGTGTAAGGCCACAGAATCAGCGCCCTGGCCCCACCTTCCAGGCACCAATCCCGTGAATAATCGCGAGGGCCCCGCCCTCGCGATTTCTTTTGCCTTCGGTCCTGCACCCTCCTAGAATCGCAGCATGCCCTTCGCCCCGATCAACGGCATCGAGCTCTACTACGAATCCCACGGCGAAGGCCCCGCCGTCGTCTTCGCGCACGGGGCCGGCGGCAACCACCTGAGCTGGTGGCAGCAGGTGCCGTTCTTTTCGCAGCGCTTCCGTTGCATCACCTTCGACCATCGCGCTTTCGGCCGATCTCGTGACGGCTCAGACGATGCCCGGCTCGGCCGCCGCGCCTTCCACGACGACCTCCGCGACTTGCTTGACGAGCTGGACATCGCGGACGCACGCGTCGTCGCGCAGTCGATGGGCGGCCGCACGGCCGTGGGCTTTGCGCTCCGGAACCCCGGCCGCTGCAAAGGCATCGTCTTCGCCGGCACGACGGGCGGCGCCATCGACGACAGCGTGCGCGATCTGCAGGACGCGCACCGTGAGAGCGCGGCCGGTCGCCTGCCCCTGCTCAAGCGCGCCGTGTCGCCGGAGCTGAAGGAGCGCGCCGCGCACGTCGACTTCCTATACCGCTCGATCGCGCGCTTGAACCCGCCGCGCCCGCGCGACTTCCTCGCGCCCATCCCCGGCTATCGCGGCAGTTCCGCGGCCCGCCTCGCTGAGGCCGGCTTCCCGATCCTCTTCCTCGTCGGCGAACACGATGCAATCACCCCGGCCGCGGTCATCGAACGCTGCCACCGGGCCGTGCCGGGGTCGAGCTACGTCGTGATCAGGGACAGTGGCCACTCGGCGTACTTCGAGCAGCCGCAGGCGTTCAACGAAACCGTCATGCGGTTCCTGGAATCAACGATCTGAGTGGCGGCACGTATCGGCAGCCCTCCGCCTCGGCGGCGAGTGACGTGCCATCCGCCGGCTATCCGACGCCGAGCAGTTCCACGTCGAAGATCAGCTCAGCGTTCGGCGGAATGGCGCCGCCCGCGCCGCGCGAGCCGTACCCCAGTTCCGCCGGGATGATCAACTGGCGCTTGCCGCCGACCTTCATCGAGGCTACGCCCTCATCCCAGCCCTGGATCACCTGCCCGACGCCGATGACGAACTCGAACGGCTGGCCGCGGTCCACGGAGCTGTCGAACTTCTTGCCGTCGGTGAGCTTGCCCGTGTAGTGCACGCGCACCTTCTTGCCGCGCGTGGGAGCATCGCCCGTGCCCACGACTTCGTCGATGTACTTCAGACCACTGCCGGTCGTCACCGCTTCCGCCATCTCATCGCTCCTTCTGCTTGCGCGCGGGCCGCGCCGGCGCACGCTATTTGACGCTGATTAGCTCCACATCGAAGATCAAGACCGCGTTCGCCGGGATCACCGGCGGCGAGCCGCTGGCGCCGTAGCCGAGCGCTGCCGGGATGATCAACCGCCGTTTGCCGCCGATCTTCATCGTGGCGACACCTTCGTCCCACCCCTTGATCACGCGCCCCTGTCCGATGTTGAACGTGAACGGCTGGTTGCGGTCGCGCGAGCTGTCGAATTTCTTGCCGGTCGTCAGCCAGCCGGTGTAGTGCACCGTCACCGCCTGCGCCGACTTCGGCGACGCGCCATCGCCAACCTTCTCGTCGATGTAGCGCAGGCCGCTCGCCGTCGTCACGATCTCGCCCTTGAGCTCCGGGATGCCGGGCGCGTTGCCGTCGCTCTGTTCGCCGGCCGCCGGCGTGGCCTGCGCCGCCGGGACCGTCGCCTGCGCCGCGCCGGTCGTCGCCGACGACGACGGCTTCACGCCGCCCGTTGTCTGCGTCGGCCCTGTGCCTGCCGGCTTCGTCGCGTCGCTGTTCTTGTTGTCGTCTCCGCCGCACGCCGCAGCAAGCACCACGCTCGCACCGAGCGCCATCGCCAGAATGAGTTTCATCAGTCCCTCCTCAATCGGGTCATTGTGGGCGCTGCAAACCGGCCGCGCAAACCCGTCGCGCGATCACAGGTTCTTGTTAGATCACGCTTGCCGGATGCGAAGCGCCGCACGGTGGCGCCGAGGAATGCGCGGCGCCTGCGCCGTCGCGTCCGGGCGCAATGGGCACCGGCGTCTGAAGGTGTGCCAGCGGGCCTGTAAGCCGAATTCTGTTCCCTTGCGGGCGGTGGCCATCTATCTGGGCTGCGAGTTGCCTCGCAGCTCGAGCGGCTGACCCGGGACTCTCGGACGGGCCGCCCTTAGCTCGCCGAAGCGAACACGGTCCCCTATGTAGCCTTGCTCCGGGTGGGGTTTGCCCGGCCGCCGTGTCTCCACGACGCCGGTGCGCTCTTACCGCACCATTTCACCCTTACTGTGCTGACCGGCCCGATTCTGGAGCGGCGGCTCCAGCGCCTGGCCGGCCAGCACAGCGGTTTGTCTCTGTGGCACTTTCCGTCGCCTCGCGACGCCCGGCCGTTAGCCGGCACCCTGCCCTCTGGAGTTCGGACTTTCCTCTCCCCGCCGAAGCGAGAAGCGACCACCCGGCCCGCTGGCACTCTCAGTATACCGCCGCGCCCGCCAGACTCCGGGTCCCGGCCCCTGGGTTCTCGGTTCTCCGTCCTACACAACCCGCTGCGTCGTCTTGAAGTGCTTCTTCGCCACCTCGCTCAGCACGCCTGCGCCGCGACTGGCGACGAGCGCGCGCGCCACCGCTTCCACCGCCGCCGACGCACCTTTCGGCAGCCGCACACCGGCCGCGCGCCCAAGCTGGTCGAGCCGATGCAGGAATTCCGCCCGCGCCAGGATCGATGCGGCGGCGACAGCCGGATCGCGCTCCGCGCGTGGCATCTGCACCAGGCGGACGGCACGCCCTCGTTCGAACAAGGCCTTGCGGATCAGCGATTCATCGCCGAACTGGTCGGCGACGGCTGCCACCGCTTCCGGCGCGCGCTCGATGACGTTCTCGATCGCGCGCGCGTGCGCCCACGCCAGCAAGCGGTTGACGTTGCCGAACTTCGCCCACAACTCGTTGTAGCGCGGCGGCATGATGACGATGACCTCGTTCGGGAATGCGCCGCGGATCTCGCCGGCGAGCGCCAGCGCGCGCGCGTCCGTGAGATTCTTGCTGTCCTGTACGCCGAGTTCCGAGAGGACGCGCCAGTTCTGCGCGGTGAGCGCGACCGCCGCCACGACCAGCGGGCCGAAGTAGTCGCCCTTGCCGCTCTCGTCGCTGCCGACCCAGCAAGCGGCATCCGGCAGCACCGGTTCGATCGTCGTCCCCGCGCTCTTGCCGGCCTTCACCGCCGACGGCTTGCCCGCGACCAACGCCGCGATCTCATCGGCCTCGGGCGACTCCGCCTGGTCGAAGACGACCTTGCAGCCGCCGCCCTTCGACGGATAGACGTTCAGCCCGAGCGCTGCGCCGCCGCCACTGATGCGGACGCGGGTGCCGTTCTGAAGCGGCCCCTGCTCCGCCGACGCGCCGCGCTCGCGCGCGTACGCGTCGAGCATCGCGAGCACGCGCGCTGCGTCGGCAGCGATGGTGATGCTCTTCGCCGCCATGCGTCAGGGCCGAAGGGTGATCTTGATGGCGTCGTCGTCGGTCACGGTCACGCGCGCAATCGCCTCGCGCAGGCCGGTCTGGCGTTCGGGGAAGCCGAGCTCGTCCCACGCGTCGAGCAGCTTTGCCACGTCGCGCTCGCGTCCGCGCTTGCGGCCCGCAGCGTCGACGTACTCGCTAATCCGAAGCGCGGCGGCCTCAATGGCGTCCTCGACGGCCAGGCGGTCCCCCGCGGCCGAGACGCTGAGCTTGTGCATCTTCTCCTTGCTCAGGCGGCCCTTCGCGGCTGAATCGACGTACCCTTCGAGCCGCCGGTCGATCGACCGCAGCCGGGAGCGCAGCCTGTCGCGCTCCTGCTCCTGCTCCGCCAGCACGGCGCCCTCGTCGCCGGCCTGCGGGAAGCCGTTGCCGCCCGCAAACATCTCCGACAGTGCCTCCCGCACCTGCGCCTCCAGGTCGCCGGCGCGGCGCGTGTGGTAGCTGCAGACGCTCTGGTTCGTGCGCGACTCGCACTGGTAGTAGCGATACGAGTTGGTCACGCGTTCGCCGCTGGCGCGCTTCCACGCCTGCTTGCGGCTGACGCCGATCAGCTTGTTGCCGCAGTAGCCGCAGTACGCCATGCCGGAAAGCAGGAACTGCGATGCGACGCGCGGCGCGTGGCTCGTGCGACGCGCGCTCAGCCGGTCCTGCACCAACCGGAAGTCCTCCGCCGACACGAGCGGGGTGTGGCTGCCGGGCACTTTCACGCCAAACCGAGAATACGTGCCCAGGTACACACGGTTCCGCAGGATGTCGCGGATGCTCACCATGCTCCAGTTGCCGCCGCGGCGCGTCTTCAGCCCCTCTTCGTTGAGCCGCCGCGCGATCAACCGGATGCCCATGCCCTCGTGCAGGTAGAGCCGGAAGATGTAGCGGATGACGACGGCCTCTTCGGGGATCAGCTCCAGCCGTCGCCGGTTGCCGACCTTGTAGCCGTACGGCGGCCGCCCGAGTACTTCACCCTTCACCGCCTTGCGTCGCATCGCAGCGCGCACGCGATCGCTGAGGCGGTTGCCGACGTCCTGCGCGCTCCATGCGCTGACGATCTCGGCGGCGCCGTCCACCGGTCCGCTCATCGGCGCTACCTGGGCGCCCAGGCCTTCAAGCTGGAAGAAACGGCGGGCGGCGTCGCGCACGTCGTTGCCGAGCGCCTCGATGCTCGGAACGACGACGACCACGAATCCCTTGTCGCGCTCGCGGAGAAACGACAGCAATTGCCGGAAGCCCGGCGCGTGGCCGTTGCTGCTCGCGGCGTCAACGAACGTCCCGGCGACCTCGTAGCCCTCGCGCTCGCAGAATTCCAGGAACGCCTTGTTCTGCTGCGCCAGGGACAGATCGCGCGACGGCGATTCCCGGAAGTACCCGATTGCCCTCATAGGTCACGCAACGAGGATGCGCTCACAGTTCGGACACTGCGCGAGCGCGTTCCCCGCTCTTGCCTTGTTCACCAGATTCGTCGGTAGCGATATTCTGCACCCCGTGCACATGCTCCGGTCAAGCCTGGCCACGCCGCGCCCCTGGTGCGCGATCCGCAGCCGGTCGTACGTCTTCAGCAGGTCCGGGTCGATGTCGGCGGCCCGCTCCTCGCGCTGCTCCGCGTACGCAGTGACCTCCACCGTGAGCCGGGCGACGCGCTCCGTTAACTCGGCATGCTCTTCGCTCCACGCCGCATCGAGCGCCGCGAGTTCCGCTTCGCCGGCGCGCAACTCCTGCTCGGCGGCCTCCACCGCCGTCAGCGCCTCCAGGTCGCGATCCTCGACCGCCGACAGGTGGCGCTTCAATTGGTCGATGTCGGCCTGCAGGTCGCCGAGTTCCTTCGGGTTCTTGATCGCTCCGCTGTAGAGCTTCGTCTCCTGCGGCGCGATCTTCGCCTTCAGCGCATCGGCCTCCAGCTCGACGTCTTTCTGCGCAGCCTCGGCGCTGCGCAGCGCCGCCCGCAACTCCACGACGCGAGCGCGCTCGGCGAGTAGCTCCTCGGTCTCACCGAGGCGCGCCTGAGCATCATCGAGTGACCCGCGCCGGCTATCGAGTGCCGAGTCAATTTCCTGTAGTTGCCAGAGATCGGTCAAGCGCGTCATTGAGTGGATTGGCACCGTCGGCCTTCCAGTAGCACCAATCCCGCTCTTCGAGCGGTCCGGCGAGAAACAGAGAAGACGAAATAGTCAGCGCGTAGAGTTCAGGACGTTCAGGCGATTATAGGCGATCCCCGCCGCTGCGTAATAGTGCTGTTTTTCGTTTGACGCCGTGACATTTCTCTCGTTACGCTGGAATCGCCCCCGAGGTGGCTCGCCATGCAGTTCAACGTCTCCTCCCTCCTCAAGGAAGCCACCGGCACCGTTCGCGACTACGCGATCGATGACGACCTCGTGGTCGAAGGCGAGCGCCACCACCTCACCGGGCACGTGCGATTCGACCGCACGCCTCGCGGCATCCTCGTCCGCGCGACAATCGCGGGCGCCATGACGGGCGTCTGTAGCCGTTGCCTCAAGCCGATCACCTACCCCATCGGACTCGACATCGAAGAGGAATACCTCCCGATGGCCGACGTCAACACCGGCACGCCCGTCGAACTCCAGGAGGGTGAAGAGGACGCATACCGCATCAGCCCTCGCCACGTCCTGGACCTGGCCGAGCCCGTCCAGCAGTACTGGTCCGTCGCGCTGCCGATGGCGCCCCTGTGCGACGAGAATTGCGCTGGCCTTTGCCCCGTCTGCGGTGAGGAGATCAGCGAATCCGGCCACGTGTGCACACGCGAGCAAATGGACGCACGCTGGACTAAGCTCGCAAACCTGAAGCTGAGCTAAGACCGGGAGGTAGTGGGTCAGTTTGGCTCAATAGGGGCAGCCGCCGTGCAAGGCGCAGTTGGTCGCTGAGGCGAGGATCGTGACGCCTAGAGCAATGACGAACCAGACGACAAGACCGATGATCGTGCTCCAAACTGGGCTCTCTATTCGCATCGACACGTAGCGCGAGGCGAAGAGAGCTACAAGAAACGCCCCACCGAGGATGATGGTGCTTGAAATCGGGTGTGAATGTGCTGCTGCTACGATCATGCGTTATGGTGGGGCATGCCTAGCCGCTCAAGCAAGCGCTCCGTGACCTGAATAGCCTCGCGGCATCAATTGACCAACGCCTTCTCCAAGCAGATCCGGCTGCCGCCGTGTCGTTACACTTCATGTATTACAACTTCGGGCGCAAGCACGTCAGCCTAGGCGGGATCACCCCGGCGATGGCCGCTGGCGTGAGCGATCACGTTTGGTCGCTGGAAGAAATCGCGGGACTACTTGATTGAGAGTGACCCACTACCGCCCGGGACCGCCGTCTCGTGCTGGCCGCTGCCTTCTGCTAGACTGCGCGCTGAATCCGAGAGAGGAGTCCGATCCGTTGCCACCACTGCCAAAGCGGAAATATCCCAAGTCGCGCCAGGGCAAGCGGCGCAGCCACCTGGCGCTCAAGCCGGCGGCGCTCACCCGTTGCCCCCAGTGCCGCAACGCCCGGCTTCCGCACACCGCCTGCCCCACCTGCGGCTTCTACAAGCGCGTCGCCGCGGTCGAAGTGAAGGGCCCGAAGGCCACCGAGTAGTGCCCCCGGACAACGCGGCGGCGCCGCCCCCCGCCGTGGCTCACCATGCCTGACGCCAACACCGCCTGGGTGTTCCCTGGCCAGGGATCGCAGGAGCGTGGCATGGGCCGCGACCTCTACGAGGCCCACGCTGTCGCGCGCGAGCTGTACGACCGCGCCGACTCCGTCCTCGGCCGCCCGCTGTCGCGCCTCTGCTTCGAGGGCCCGGACGGCGAGTTGAGCAAGACCACCAACGCCCAGCCCGCGATCTATGTCACGAGCCTCGCCTGCCTTGCGGTCGCGCGCGGGGTGACGGCGCTCCCGCACGACCCCGCATTCGTGGCCGGCCACAGCCTCGGCGAGTACACCGCGCTGGCCGCCGCCGGCGCCATCGGCTTCGACGACGGTCTCCGGCTGGTCGAGCAGCGCGGCAAGCTCACCCAGGCCGCGGCCGATGCCACCCCCGGCGGCCTCGCAGCCGTGCTCGGCCTTGACGACGCGACAACGGAAGCCGTCTGCGCAGAAGCCGGCGCCGAGGTCTGCAACATCAATTCGCCCGGCCAGCTCGTCATCGGCGGCACGAAGGACGCCGTTGCGAAGGCGTGCGCGCTCGCCGTCGAGCGCGGAGCACGGCGCGCCATCCCGCTCGACGTCGGCGGCGCGTTCCACACGTCGCTCATGGCGCCCGCCGCCGCCGGCATGCGCCAGGCCGTCGAGGCTATCGACGTGCGCTCGCCGGCTATCCCGGTCGTCGCCAACGACCGCGGGGCGGCGATCACGGACCCGGCGGAGATCCGCATCGAGCTCGTCTACCAGCTCACGCACCCGGTACGCTGGGTGCAGTGCGTCGAGTACATGGCGCAGCACGGCGTCACCGAGTTCATCGAGATCGGTCCCGGCCGCGTGCTCACCGGGCTGATCAAGCGGATCGCGAAGGACGCGCAGGTGCGCAATATCAACGGAGTGGCTTCGCTCAGCATATGAACAGGCTCTTTGACCTCAGCGGCAAGGTAGCGCTCGTCACCGGCGGCTCGCGTGGCATCGGCCGGGCGATCACGCTCGCGCTCGCGGCCCACGGTGCGAAGGTCGCCATCAACTACGCCTCAAACGCCACCGCCGCTGAGGAGACCGTGGCCGCTGCCGGCGGCGATGGCGCAGCGGTCGCGCTCGCTGGCGACGTATCGGACTCAACCGCCGCTGCGGGCCTCGTCGCGCGGACCATCTCCGCATTCGGGAAAATCGATATCCTTGTGAACAACGCCGGCGTGACGGGCGACGACCTGATCCTGCGCATGTCGGAGGCCGAGTGGGACAAGGTGATCGACACGAACCTCAAGGGCACCTTTAACGTCACGAAGGCCGCCCTCCGGCCGATGGTCCGGCAGCGCGGCGGCCGCATCATCTGCATCAGTAGCGTGGCCGGCATCGTCGGCAACGCCGGCCAGGCGAACTACTCTGCTGCCAAGGCCGGCATCATTGGCTTCACCAAAGCCATCGCGAAGGAAGTCGCCTCGCGGAGCATCACCGCCAACATCATCGCGCCCGGCTTCATCGACACGGAGATGACGGCGACGCTCACCGGTGCCCAGCGCCAGGAGATCATGCACATGGTGGCCCTCGGCCGCACCGGCACGCCGCGTGACGTCGCGCCCGCGGCGGTCTTCCTGGCCTCCGACGAGGCCGCATATGTCACCGGCCATGTGCTCACGGTAGATGGCGGATTGGTGATGTACTGATGGCCGTGAATCCCCGCCGTAAGTCTCGCGTCGCGGCGCTCCAGGCGCTGTACGAGGCCGATGTCTCCCACCACGACCCGGTGGCCTCACTGGCGAGGCTTTGCGAGGAGGAGGGGCTAACCGAAGCGCAGAGCGTCTTTGCGCGGGAGTTGCTGGCGGGCGTCATGGAGCAGCGCGACGCCATCGACGCCATCATCCATCGCGCCGCGCCACAGTGGCCAGTCGAGCAGCTCAGCGCCATCGACCGCAACATCCTCCGTCTTGCTATACGGGAGATCCTGATGAATAATGGGGCGCCCATCCGGGCGGCCATAAATGAGGCCGTTGAACTCGCGAAAAGTTTCGGCAGCGACAACTCCGCGAAGTTCGTGAACGGAGTCCTCGGGTCAGTCAGCCTGACACTCGCACGGTAAGCGAACATCTCAGCGGCGGGGCCGTACAGAGGGAGTAAAGACCAGTGGCAACTGTGTTCGAACGGGTACGCAAGATCATCGTCGACCAGCTCGGCGTCGAAGAGGATCAAGTAGTGCCCAGCGCGTCGTTCGTCGACGACCTCAACGCCGACTCGCTCGACCTCGTCGAGCTGATCATGTCGCTGGAAGAAGAGTTCAGCAGCGGCGCCAAGACCCTCGAGATCTCCGACGAGGACGCCGAGAAGATTGCCACGGTCCAGGACGCCATCGACTTCCTCAAAGACCTCGGCATCGAAGACGAGTAGCGAGGCACAGCCCAGACGCCCGACGAGTCACCGCCCCCACGGGCGGTGTTCTTGTTTCTGATAACCGGCGACTCCCGCGCCCTCGGTTCTTGGTTCTAAGTTCTCGGTTCTGCGGCGTGCGGCCAGTGGCCGCAGACCGCTGGTACAATTCAGCTCTATGAACTTCTTCGGTGTCGGCCCGGCGGAACTCATCGTCATCCTGGTGGTTGCACTCGTGTTTGTGGGACCGGACCGCTTGCCGCGCCTCGCCGCCGACCTCGCCCGCACGATCCGCGAGATCCGCAAATACACCGGCACCATCGCGGCGGAGTTCAGCGACGTCATGCAGGACTTCGAGAAGGAGTCGGCAGGCGCGCGCAGCCAGTGGAAGGAGATCGGCGAAGGCCTCACGGACGCCACAAAGTCGCTCACCGACGCCATCCGCTCGGCGCGTTCTGACGCCGAGGGGGCGGCCCCGTCGTCGCCAGCCGCGTCGGTCAACGGCGACCAGGCCGCGCCGGAATGGCGCGAGATCCCCGAGCCGGGCGCTCCGGTACCGGACGGACCGTCCCCCGAACTTGTCGAGCCCGAGCAGGCGACCGAGGACGCGCGATGACGACCGGCGCGCCGCCCATCGCCCAGCGCACCGACGACGAGGGCAAGGTCCTCACGATCATCGAGCACCTGCAGGAGCTGCGCCGTCGCGTCATGATCATGTCCCTGGCGCTCGTGATCGGCGTCGGTGTGTCGATCTGGCCCCTGACGAAGTACACGATTCACTTCCTGGTGCAACCGGCGCAGGACGAACTCCCTGGCTTCAGGCTGCACCAGTTCCAGTTGCTCGACTATTGGAGCACGTACTTCCGCGTCTCGTTGCTTCTCGGCATCGCCATAGCGATGCCCGTCATCATGTACGAGCTGCTCGCCTTCGTCGCCCCCGGCCTGACGAAGCAGGAGCGCCGGTGGCTCTACCCCATCGTCATCGGCGCTTCGGCCATGTTCGTGCTCGGCATGGCGTTCGCCTACTACGCCGAACTGCCGCCCGCCCTGCGCTTCCTGCTGAAGCCCAACACGGCCGACGTAGAGCCGACGATCGGCGTCCAGACCTACATCGATACCGTCACCCGCCTCCTGCTCATCACGGGCCTCGTGTTCGAAATGCCGTTCGTGATCATGGGGCTCGCCAAGATCGGCGTCGTTACGTCGAAGAGGCTGATTGGCTGGTGGCGCTACGCCATCCTCGCCGCGGTGGTGGTCGCCGCCATCGTCACGCCGTCGATCGACCCCGTAACGCAGACCGTCGTCGCCGTGCCGGTGCTGGTCCTGTACTTCGTCGGCGCCCTGCTTGCCCGGCTCGTCGAAGGCAGCACGTTCCTCGGCGCGCGACGCTAGGAACGGCCGAACGGCCCCAACGGTGCGCCCTCGAACGCAATCCCGCGTGTTATGTCACCTCCACTGATATTTCGATCACCCGCTCGATCACCTGATCTTCTGGTATCCGGCGCCCCCCTTGCTGTGATATGATCCCGCCGACGGTGGCGAGGGAGATACAGGCGTCGGGATCACATGGCATCCGCTCGATTCTTACCGGGATCGCGGGGGGCGCGTTCAGTGGTCTCACGGGCGTGGGCGGCGGGGCGGTCATGGTGCCGCTCCTCACTGGCCAGTTGAAACTGAGCCAGCATCGCGCTCACGGTACATCCCTCGCCATAATCATGTTCGTCGCTGTCTCCGGCGTCGTTGGGTACTGGCAGGCCGGAAACATCGACTGGCGGCTGGTGCTCGCACTGGTCCCCGGCGCCGTGGCAGGCGTCTACGCCGGTGCGAGGGCGATGGTGAAGGTGCCCGCGCTGCAGTTGCGTCTGCTCTTCGGCGCGTTCCTCTTCCTCGTCGCCTTCCGGCAGCTTGTGTGGCACTTCTCGGCGGGCGCGCCCCAGGGTGGCGTGGAGGGCCTGCTGATCGAAGGGGTGTTCGGATTCGCGGGCGGCGTGCTCGCGGGCGTCCTGGGAGTCGGCGGGGGCGCGATCTTCGTGCCGGCCATCGTCATCTTCGGATTGGCCCGCGTCGGACCGGGCGAGGATCCGCAGAAGATTGCGCAGGGTGTGTCGCTCGTGGTGATCATCGCCACGGGTGCCGTGGGCACTGTGACGAACCTGAGGCAAGAGACCATCGACGTCGAAACGGTCAGATGGGTGATGCCGGCGGCCGTCGTGGCGGCGTTCGTGGCCTCGCTCTTCGCCAACCGGCTGGATGTTGAGGTGTTGAAGGCGATCTACGGGATCACGGCGCTCTTCCTGGGCTGCCAGATCATCTACACAACGACGCGGGCGCTCCGGGGGCGCGCGACGGAACAGAGGGTATGAGCATGGATGCCACGGAGAAGCGAGCAGCGCTCGCACAGATCGCCCGCGCCGCCGGCTCGTGCAAGGACTGCGAGCTTCACCAGGGGCGCACGCACTCCGTCCCCGGCGAGGGCAACCCGGACGCCGGCATCGTGTTCATCGGCGAGGGCCCCGGCTTCTATGAGGACCAGCAGGGCCGCCCGTTCGTCGGCGCCTCCGGCAAATTCCTCGACGATCTGCTGCGGTCCATCGGTCTCGACCGCAAGACGGTCTTCATCGCCAACGTGGTGAAGTGCCGCCCGCCGAACAACCGCGACCCTCAAGCCGACGAGATCGAGGCCTGCCGCAAGTACCTCGACGGCCAACTCGCCGCCATCGCGCCGAAGGTCGTCGTCACCCTCGGCCGCCACTCTATGCAGCGCTATTTCCCCGGCGAGTCGATCGGCCGCATCCACGGCCAGCCTCGCCGCAAGGACGACCTGATCGTCGTGCCCATGTATCACCCGGCGGCCGCGCTCCACCAGGGCAGCCTGCGCCAGGTGATCGAGGCCGACTTCAAGCGGCTGCCGGATTTCCTCTCGCGGGCGCTCGGCGGCGACCTCGATGGCGCCGGTCAGCGCGTGCCCGCGCACCTGCGCACGCGCCCGGAATCCGCGTCCACCCCTGCAACCGCGGAGGCCGCGCCTGCGCCTCCTGAATCCACACAAGCGGAGCCGCAACAGATGCGGCTCCTGTAAAGGAACTCTATGGCAGAGACACCACTGCGCGTCATCCCCCTCGGCGGTCTCGGCGAGATCGGCAAGAACATGATGCTGTTCGAATACGGCGACGACGTCATCGCCGTCGACTGCGGCCTCATGTTCCCGGCCGAGGACATGCTCGGCATCGACCTTGTCATCCCCGATGTCAGCTACATCATCGAGAATCGCAAGAACCTGCGGGCGATCTTCATCACTCACGGGCACGAAGACCACACCGGCGCCTTGCCGTACATCCTGCGCCAGATCAACGTGCCGGTGTACTGCACACCCCTCGCGCACGGCCTGATCACCGTGAAGCTCAAGGAGGCGCGCCTGCTCCAGAGCACCGACCTCCGCGAGATCAGGCCCGGGGACTCCGTCGAGGAGGGCCCGTTCACGATCCAGCCCTTCCAGGTCGCACACAGCATCCCCGACTCGGTCGGCTACGCGATCCGCACGCCGGTCGGGACCTGCATTCACACGGGCGACTTCAAGCTCGACCACACGCCGGTGATGGGCCAGGCCACCGACCTCTCGCGCCTCGCCCAACTGGGCGACGAGGGCGTCCTCCTGCTGTGCGCCGACTCGACCTACGCGGAGGTGCCTGGCTATACGCCGTCGGAACAAGTCGTCGGCGCCTCGCTGCTGCGGCTCATGGCCAAGGCCGAGGGCCGCGTCATCGTCACCACCTTCGCGTCGCTGATCGCCCGCGTCCAGCAGGTGTTCGACGCCGCCGAGCGCACGGGCCGCCGCGTCTTCATCACCGGACGCAGCATGATCGATAACGTCAACATGGCGATCGAGCGCGGCTATCTCCGCGCCCCGGAGGGCATGCTCGTCAGCGTTCGCGAACTCAACAGCGTGCCGCACGAGAAGCTCACGATCATCACGACCGGCAGCCAGGGCGAGCCAACCTCGGCGCTCACGCGCATGGCGAATCAGGACCACCAGCACGTGAAGATCGTCGAGGGCGACACCGTCATCCTCTCCGCCTCCGCCGTGCCGGGCAACGAGGCGCTGGTGCACCGCACCGTGGACAACCTGTTCAAGCTGGGCGCCGACGTGCTCTATAACCGCATCGCCGACGTGCACGTCCGCGGGCACGCGGCGCAAGAAGAACTCAAGATCGTGCACGCGCTGGTCAAGCCGCGCTACTTCGTGCCCGTGCACGGCGAGTACCGCCACATGGTGCTGCACGCGCAGACGGCCGAGTCGCTCAACCTGGGCACCGACACCTTCATCATGATCGATGGCGACGTACTGGAGATCACCGCGAGCGAAGCTCGATTCGGCGACCGCATCCAGGCCGACAACGTGTACGTTGATGGGCTCGGCGTCGGCGACGTCGATCACGTCGTGCTGCGGGATCGCAAGCACCTCGCCTCGGACGGCATGGTCGTCGTCATTCTCGCCATGGATAAGAAGACGGGCCGCGTCACTGCGCGGCCGGAGGTCGTCTCGCGCGGCTTCGTCGACATGGACGAAAGCGAAGACCTCATCGAACGCACGCGCGACCGGGCGATGAAGTGCCTCGAAGGCGCCGATCACATCGTCGAGTGGGGCGCGGTGCACGCTCAGGTCAAGGATTCGATCGCGAAGTTCCTGTACGATGAAACGCGGCGGCGCCCCATGGTGCTGCCGGTGGCCGTGGAGGTCTGACCAGTGGCCGCAAGGACGCGTCCGAAGCCCTCAAGCCGCGCGCGCGCCTCACGCGCGCCGGTCAAGCCGGTCGGCAAGCGCCGCGGCGGCCAGTCCGCCTACGCGACGGTACACGGCCTGCTCATCCGGCGCGAAAGCCTCGGTTTCCTGCTGATCGCGCTGGCGCTGCTGGCGGTCCCCTGGCTCGTACCGTTCACCAGCGGCCTCGCCGATGCCCGCAATGGCTTCGTCGAGACGTTCGGGCTGCTGATCTTCGCCTGGATCGGCCTGTTCCTCTACGCCGGCTGGCTCGTCATCCGCGACGAGCAGCAAACGCTGTGGCAGGACTGGAAGCCGTGGGCCATCGGCGCGCTTGCTGCGCTCTTCCTGATCGGCTTCTTCGGCTTCTTCCGCCCCACGTGGGGCCTCGGCGATGTGTCGCTCGCGGGCCATACCGCCGGCGGCGACCTCGGGCACCAGCTTGCAGGCAACCCGCTCGGCGTGCTCATCTGGCTCGCCATCGCCGTCGCGGCGTTCTCGCTGGCCTGGCCGCAGGGGGCGGTGACGATCGTGCGCAACACGCCGTCCGCGGCGCAAACGGTGTGGCGATGGCGCCTGCCGCAGCGCGCCACGCATTCCGCGAAGAGCGCGTTTGAGTTCATCTTCCCCACGCGCCCGGCGCCGCAGGGCTCGGTCAAGGTGCCGCTCGATTCCGTGATGTGGGCGCAGACGTCGGGCGCCGCCGTCGCCGAACCCGAAGAAACAGCGGAGCCCGCCCCCGAGCCGGTGCAGGCGCAGCTCTTCCCCGAAGACGAAGCCGCGGACGACACCGAGGACGGCGGCGTCACGATCGACGCGCGGGGCCATCGCCGCTCCCGCGACGGCTGGCAGTTGCCCGCGATGGACCTGCTGGCCGACAAGGCGCCGCCCGAGGCAGGCACCGCCGACAACGTGCTGCGTGCCGAGTTGATCGAAGAGACGCTCGCCAGCTTTGGCGTCGATGCCAAGGTCGTCCAGATCAACGAGGGCCCGACCGTCACGCAGTTCGGCATCGAGCCCGGCTGGGAGATCAAGACGCGCACCGTCATCGAGCGCGACAAGGACAACAAGCCGGTCATCGACAAGGACGGCCTCCAGAAGACCCGTATCGAAGAGGTCTCCCGCACGCGCGTCCGCGTCCAACAGATCACCTCGCTGGCCAACGACATGGCGCTCGCGCTCGCTGCGCCCTCGATCCGCATCGAGGCGCCGGTGCCCGGTAAACCCGTCCTCGGCATCGAGGTGCCGAACGCCTCCAAGTCGCTCGTGACGTTGCGCAGCGTCGTGCAGAGCGCCCATTTCCAGCGCCAGGCGGCGAAATCCAAGATCACGCTGGCACTCGGGCAGAGCGTCTCCGGCGAGCCGATCGTCGCCGACCTCGCGAAGATGCCCCACCTGCTCATCGCCGGCGCGACCGGCTCCGGCAAGTCGGTCTGCATGAACTCCATCATCTCCTGCATCCTCATGCACGCCTCGCCGGCCGAGGTGCGGATGGTGATGATCGACCCCAAGCGCGTCGAACTCGCAGCGTTCGCGGCGATCCCGCATCTTGCCTTCTCGAACATCGTCGTCGAGATGGACAAGGTCGTAGGCACGCTCCAGGCGGTCATCCACGAGATGGAGTCCCGCTATCGCAAGTTCGCCTCCGTCGCCGTCCGCAACATCGACGCGTACAATCGCAGCCCGCGCGCCACCGACAAGCTGCCGTACTGGATCGTCATCATCGATGAACTGGCCGACCTCATGATGGCCGCGCCGTTCGAGGTAGAGCGCCAGATCTGCCGTCTCGCCCAGCTCGCCCGCGCCACGGGCATCCACCTCGTCGTCGCCACGCAGCGGCCGTCGGTCGATGTCATCACGGGCCTGATCAAGGCGAACTTCCCGACGCGCATCGCGTTCGCCGTCAGCTCGCAGGTCGACTCGCGCACCATCCTCGACATGGCCGGGGCTGAGAAGCTGCTGGGCCGCGGCGACATGCTCTACATGGCGCCCGACGCCGCCAAGCCCAAGCGCCTGCAGGGCGTCTTCGTCTCCGACGAGGAGATCGAGCGACTCGTCGGCTTCTGGACGCAGGAGCGCTTCTCCGACATCGAGCGGCCGACCTTCGACCACCTGTTCGACGAGGCGAAGGCCGAGTTGGAGCAGGAGGGCGCGGGCGACGATATGCTCGAGAAGGCGAAGGAACTCGCGTTCGAGCACAACCGCGTCTCGACCTCGCTGCTCCAGCGCCGGCTGCGCATCGGCTACCCGCGCGCCGCCCGGCTCATGGACATGCTTGAAGACGAGGGCATCGTCGGCCCGGCCGAGGGCGGCGGCTCGCGCGAAGTGTTCACGCCGGACGACAAGCCGCTGTTCGGCGAGCCCGACGAGTTGAAGTTCTAATCACCCCCGCCCCGACCTGATGCGCCGCCGAACCGGGAGCCGAATTCAGGTCCGAACCGCGACCGCTGCCGCTAGTCGGCCAAGTCCGGCGGCAGGTCCACGATCAGCCGGTGGACGAACCCCTGCATGTCCGCGACGTACACGCCGCCGTCCGGCGCCACGCCAAGATTTACCGGCCGCCAGCCATCCGGGCGGTCCGGGAATGTGTACAGGCCTCGCTGCTTGCCGGCCAGATCGTACATGACAACGCGCTGGTTCAGCGGGTCGACCACCAGCAACAGCTTCTTGTAGAACGCCGCATGCGGCAGCAACACGCCAACGCCCGGCACTCCCGACGCCGTCTTCGCCGTCCGCCCATCGCGAGAGATGACGATCTTGCGCCTATCGAAATCAGCAATGTACAGCGTGCCATCCGGCGCCACCGCTATGTCCGAAGGCTGCGCCGCCCGGTTCGGCGTCGACTCGTCCGAGACAGCCAGCCGCATCGGCGTACCGCCCGTCAGCGGCACGCTGTACACGATGCCGCCGTACGCCGACGCCACGTAGATCGTGTCTCCGTGGACATCGATGCCCGACACGCTTGAGAACGGCCCCGCGATGGTGCGCACGAGCTTGCCTTCACCATCCAGCACCAGCAGCTCCCGCGACGTCCGGTTCGCGGCGATGATCTCGCCGCTCGAGGCGGTCGCTAGGTCGGAGACGTCCACTCCGTTGCCGAGGTCAACCGTGCCGACGAGCGTGCCGTCGCTCGCGATGAACCCGAGCACGTGTTCCGAGGCGACGACCGCTGTACCATCGGAGATCACCGCTACTGCGGCGGGCGTGTCGAGTCCCTGGAACTCGCGCTCCCCGCCCCACCCCGCATCGGGCTTCAACGTGGCCTGCGCGGGAGGCACGTACGCCTCGGAAGGCGGGGTGACCTCCGACCCATCCATCAGCCTCCAGTCGCCGGCCGGCGTCCGCCTGGAGAGCGCCCAGTCGCCGCCGTCGAGCGGCACGTACTGCAGGACCAGCACGTGGGGTCCCGTTTCCAACGACGTGGCTCCCGTAATACGCTGGAGGCCGTGGGATCCTCCATTGTCAACGATCAACTCGTCATCGATGAACAACTGCGCGGAATTCCCACCGTCCAGCACGAACTGGTACTCGCCGGTTTCCGGAGCTTCGAAGATGGCGCGATACTCGACGGCCTGCGCCGACGATTGCCTGTCGGTGGGTGCCGCAAACGGGACGTGCCCGAGCCCGATCACCGGATTCGCGAAGTCCCGTCCGTCGCGATACACGACCTGGAAACCGCGCTCGCCCGCGCTGATGCCGTACAGGCTGTCCGCGGCCGTCGCGCCCGCTTGCTGCCCGCGCTCGTCCGTGTACGCGAGCATCGACGTGCCCGGCCGATCGATCGTGGCGATGATCTTCACCGAGTGCTGACCGAGCGGCCAGGCCCCCGATACCCGAACGTAGTCGGTGCCGCTCGCCACCTGATGCCCGTCGATTTCGATCGCAATCGTGCCAGGCGCGCCAACCGCCAGCTCGTCCGTGACATGGATGCCATACCGCCAGAGGTAACCCTCCCACACCGCCGTCACCTTGCCCGACGTGCCCAAGTCGCCCGCCTGCCACTCGCGGTCGATGACTCCCCGGCCCGAGACCAGTACGGCGCCGCCCGCATCAGCGCCCTCGTGCACCGTCAGGCGCAGCTCGTGCAGGGCGTTAACGTCCGCTGCGGGGAGCGTGATACGGCTGAAATACAGCCGCCCGAATGGATCGATGTAATCGTCCTGCGTGAGATGCGGATAGAGGCGCTTCAGCGTCGGCACCATGCTGAATTGCCGCGTATTCACAATCAGTAACACGTCGGTGCCGCCCCGCGGAAACACCAGGTCGCGTGCCGGGCTATAGCCGTCGTACTTGTTGCCGCGCCCCAGGACTTCCAGCAGCGGATGGTCGAACTCGCCCGAAACGTAGACCCTCTCACTTCCCGCCCGCTCAGCGACAAGTTCGGACACGCGCGTAAGCGGCGATTGAAACGCGTCATACACGTCCCGATCATGCATCTGCCGTTCATAGAAGTCGTAGTAATTGATCCCCGCGCTGGCCGCGACCAACCCGATCGCGAGCGCGCCGAAGACCGCGACGCCGGCGCGCGCCGGCGCCAGGGCACGGTACAGCACGGCGGCCGCCATGCCCGTAAGCAGGAACACCGGCGGGATCGCGCCGACGGTGCGGATCGCGCTCGGGTTCTCCATGCTGATCGTGAGAGCACCCGGCGCCACAGCCAGCACGAGCCACCCGAGCATGCCCCCCTTCCGCCAGCTCCGTATCGACCACAGGCTCGCGGCCACGCCCAGCACGAGCAGCGCGCCGGAAATGCCGTCGAGCATCGGTGCATCCGGCAGATTGTGGCGCCCATTCTTGTCGCCAGCGACGTTCATCATCTTGAACGTCGCGGCGATGTTCGACTTCAGCGGATCGTAGCTGCCCTTTTCGTCGATCTCCCTGAACACGTTGATGGCACGGGTGCGCTCCATGAAGAGATCCTGGTGACGGATCGCGAACTGTCCAAGCGGCGCGACCACCACCACGAACGACGCCGCATACACGACCAATCCGCCGATGTTGCTCCGCAACAATCGCCACTCTGTGGCCGCGACGTAGACCACGAAGAACAACATCACGAATGGCACAAAGCGGAACCCGAGATATGTGTAGATGCCCGCCGCCAGGCTGCCGCCCGCCAGGAAGAACTGGACCCGGCTCTTCGTCTCCAGCGCGCGCAGAAAGAAATACACCGCCATGATCTCGAGTACGGGCTGCAGCGACGCCTCCCACGAGATGCGGCTGAAGGTCACGGCGTAGCGCGAGACGGCAAGCAGCGCCGTCGCCACCAGCGCAGGCACCGCACCTGTCAGCCAGCGCGCAAGGAAGTAGAACGCAAACACCGCGCTCAGACCCGCGAGCGCCGGCACCAGCCGCATGGCGAAGACTGTGTATCCGAATAGCTTGAACGAGGCGATCAGCAGGTAGAAGTAGAGCGTCGAGTGCCCGAAGTTGGACGACCGCCAGACCGTCAGGCGGTCATGGTCCATGATCCAGAGCGCGTCGGTGCCATTGATCGCCTCGTCGTACCAGACGCCCGGCGGGAACTCCATGAACCGGTAGAAGCGAAAGAACGCCGCCAGCGCGATCACGCCAGCGAGCAGCACGATCTCCCAGCGGCGCGACAGTGCGAACGGCGACGCGTCGCTCTCAGCCCCCCGCGCCCTGTCCGACGCCAACGCCGCCCCGGCGAAGAGCAGCCCTGCGAGCACAAACCCGCCGCCCGCGAACGGCATATCCACGTGCTGCGTGATCGAGAACTGCGTCGCGAGCGCGACGAGGAGCGCGGCGACCGCGAGCACCGCCGCCGTCGCCTCGTGTTCAACGATGCGCGCGACGCATCGTCGCGGCGAGACGTCCTCGTCCGAAATCGAATCCATGCTGCTCCATGCGCGAACGCGACCCATCGATCGCACGCAGTATACGGACGCGCTCCGAAGCTCGGCATCAGTGAGTCAGGATGCCGCGTCGTCTGCCTTCGCGACGGCGTCGGCGGGCACCTCCCGCTGCTGTAGCAGCCAGAGGCGGTAGTAGCGCCCGCGCAACGCCAGCAGCTCATCGTGGGTCCCCTGCTCGGTGATCTCCCCATGATGCAGCACAATGATGCGGTCGGCGCCGCGGACCGTTGCCAGCCGGTGCGCGATGATGATGCTCGTGCGGCGCGCGGTCAGGCGCTCCAGACTATCCTGGATCAGCGCCTCCGTCTCCGAATCGATGTTCGCCGTCGCCTCATCGAGAACGAGCATGACCTCCGGGTCGAACGCGACGGAACGTGCGAAGGCCAGCAGTTGCTTCTGGCCCGTGCTGAGGTTTGCCCCGCGCTCCACGAGACGGTGCTGGTAGCCGTCCGGCAACTCGTTGATGAAGCGGTCCGCCCCGACGAGCCGCGCCGCATCACGCACCTGCCCCGCCGGTATCGAGTCGTCGCGCAGGCGGATGTTCTCCTCGATCGTGCCGGTGAAGATGAACGGGTCCTGCAGCACCAGCCCGATGTGCCGGCGCACCTGCTGCTGCTTGGCCCGCGCGATGTCGATGCCATCGAGCAGGATGCGCCCCTGCTGGATGTCGTAGAACCGCAACAGCAGGTTGATCAGGCTCGTCTTGCCGGCGCCCGTCGCGCCGACGAACGCCACGCGCTCACCCGGTGCGATCTTGAAGCTGATGTCCTTCAGCACCCACGTGCCCGGCGTGTATGCGAACGACACCCCTTCGAACTCCACCGCCCCTTCGACGCGCGCCGGCAGGTCGAGCGCGTCCTCGGCGTCCTGCACGCCCTCCGGCTGGTCGAGCAGCGTGAAGATGCGTTCCAGTGCCGCCATCGCCGATTGCAGGATGTTGAAGCGGTCGGCGATCTCACGCACCGGGTTGTAGTACATCGACACGAGCATCAAGAATGCCACGAGGCGGCCGACCGTCAGCGACTCATCGATCACATCCATCCCGCCGACGACGATGACGATCGCCGTCGTCATCGCGCTCACCATGGCAACCACGGGCTCGAACAGCGCGTAGGAATGCACCACGCCCATGTTCGCATCGAGCAGCCGGCCGTTGTGCGCGCGGAACTCCTCGTTGTCGCGCCGCTGCCGGCCGAACAACTGCACCAGCATCATGCCGCCGATGTGCTCGGCCGTGAACGCGTTCAGCCGGGCCACGTGCAGCCGCTGCTGGCGGAACGAGTTGCGCATCACGACCGCGAACCAGCGCATGATCACCGCCAGCAACGGCATGATGACAAACGTGATCAGCGCCAGCTTCCAGTTGATCCACAGCAGCACGCCCGCCACGCCCACGATCATGAACACGTCGGCGATGATCGTGATGGCGCCGGCGGTCAGCAACTCGTTCAACGCGGCGATGTCGTTCGTCAGCCGCGTCACCAGCCGGCCCACCGGGTTCGAGTCGTAGAACGCGATCGACATCCGCTGCAGGTGCCGGAACAGCTGCATGCGCAGGTCGTTCATCACCTTCTGCGACACGATCACCATCAACAGCGACTGGACGTAGCGGAAGACGAAGATCAGCGCGAGCACGAGCAGGTACAGCGTGATGATCCACCACAGGTCGTCCGTCTTCGCCTTCGCGATGTCGCGGTCGATCGCCTGCTGCACGAGCAGCGGCTGCGACAGTGCCAGCGCCGTCGTCGCGAGCAGCAGCACCACGGCGAGGACCGTACGGCCCCTGTACGGCCGCATGTAGTGGAGCAGCCGTTTGACCAGGCGCGAGTCGTACGCCTTGCCGATGACGTCGTCTTCTTCGCGGTATCCCGAAACGCTCACGATGGCCCGTCCCCGCCGTCGTCCTCCAACTGCTCTTCGAGCCGCTGCCGCCGGTCCAGCTGCGCGTACGGGCCATCGCGCGCAACCAACTCGTCGTGCGTGCCCCGCTCGACGATGCGTCCCCCGTCCAGCACCACGATCTGATCCGCCCACTTCACCGCCGAGACGCGGTGCGCGATGATCACCGCCGTGCGGCCGGCGATGTAGCGGCGCACTCCCGACAGAATCCGCTCCTCCGTGTACGCATCGACGTGCGAAAGCGCGTCGTCCAGGATCAGGATCGGCGCCTCGCGAGCCAGCGCGCGAGCGATCGCCGTGCGCTGCTTCTGTCCGCCCGAGAGCGACACGCCGCGTTCACCGACCATCGTCTGCATGCCGCGCGGCAACTGCGGCAGGTCGTTCGACAGCTGCGCCAGCTCCACCGCCTGCTGCACGTGCGCCGGGTCGACATCGCCACCCCACGCCACGTTCTCCTCAAGCGTCGCCGAAAACAGGAACGACTCCTGCGGCACAAACGCGACCGCGCGGTGGAGTTGCGCCAGCGGCACGTCCCGCACGTCGTGCCCATCGATCGTGATGCGCCCGGCTTTCACGTCGTACACACGGGCGATCAGGCTCACGAGCGTCGTCTTGCCCGTCCCCGTCGGCCCGACGATCGCCAGCGTCGAACCCACCGGCACGTCCAGCGTGATGTCGTGGAGCACCGGCCGGTTGAAATACCCGAAGTTGACGCCCTCGAACCCGATGCTGCCGCGGATCTCCGGCAGCGGCCGCACCCCCGGCGCATCCATGACGGCCGGTCGCCTTGAAAGCACCTCCTCGACGCGCTCCATCGAAGCCGCCGCCTGCTGGTACATGTTCAACGTCCAACCCAGGTTCACCATCGGCATCGAAAGCAGCACGATGTAGCTGTTGAACTGCACGAACTGCCCCAGCGTGATCGCGCCCGACTTCACTTCGAGCGCGCCCATAGAGATCACGATCACCGTGCTGATGCCGATGAGCACCGTCAGTAGCGGCCACAGCGCCATCGACAGCCTCGCCCACTCGAGGTTCGCCTTCTCGAACGCCTTCGCCTCGCGCTCGAACGCGGCAGCTTCGTTTTCCTCCTGCACGTACGCCTTGATCACGCGCGCGCCGGAGAAGTTCTCCTGCACGAAGGTCGTCAGGCCGCCGAACTGCGTCTGCACGGCGTGGAATCGTTTCTCGATGACGCTTCCCACCCAGACGAAGAGCAGCGTGATCAGCGGCAACGGCATGGCCGCCAGCAGCGCCAGCTTCACGTCGATGGTCAGCATGATCGCCAGCCCGACCACGAAGAGGAGGATCGACCGGCAGAGGTCCATGAGTCCGGGCCCCAGGATCTCTCGGATCGTGGTCACGTCGTTCGAGACGCGCGCCATAAGGTCGCCGGTCTGGTTGTCCTGGAAGAACTTCTGGTCCAGCGACTGGATGTGTGCGTACACATCGTTCCGCAGGTCGTATTCGATCTTGCGGGAGGAGCCGCTGACGAAGACGCGCGTGACGAACCGGAGCCCGCTGTCGATCGCCTGGATGCCGATGGTCAGACCCGCGAGGAACAGGAGTTCCCGTCTGGATACGCCCTCGCGCAGGCCGTCCACGGCTCTCCCCAGCACGTACGGCGCCATGATGCTCGCGCCCGACGCCACTGCCAGTGCGAGCAGCCCCACCGACATGCGAAAGCGATACCGCAGGATGTACGGCCAGAGCCTGGTGAAGAAACGCACAGAAAGCCTTTATGGATACGCCGCATTCTAGGCGGCGAGAGGAGGCCGTGCCAGCGCAATGCTCACCGCGGCCGGCGGACGAGCCGCTCGCCGATGCATCCCGCGCCCGGAGGTGAAGCCCAATTCCCGATCGCGACCTCAGTCTTGACCTCGTGAGAGCCGTGCCGTAGGTTTTGCGGCAGCGCACCGCCCGATGTAAGGAGCATGCCTTGTCCCAGGAGCCGGTCTCCCGTTACTACTGGTCCCAGCGCCTCAAGCTGCACTACGCCGTCTGGGGCGATGAATCCAAGCCGCCCCTCCTGCTCATCCATGGCAACCGTGACCACGCCCGCACCTGGGACCAGGTGGCAGTCCAACTCAAGCAGGACTACTGCGTCTATGCGGTCGACCTGCGCGGCCACGGCGACAGCGCCTGGTCCGTCGGCAGCCAGTACAGCCTTCCGGAATTTGTGCTCGATGTCGCCATGCTCGCCCGGGAACTGAACCGCAATCCGCTCACCGTCGTCGGCCATTCGCTCGGCGGCGCGGTCGCGCTCGAGTACACCGGCGTCTTCCCCGGCCTCGTGAGCAAGGTGGTCGCGATCGAAGGACTCGGCCCGCGCGTCGGCGAGCCCGTGCCCGCCTCCTCGCGCATGCGGCGATGGATCGGCCACATGCAGGAGTTCGACCAGCGGCACCCTCGCCGCTACGCCTCCTTCGACGACGCCGTCAAGCGCATGAGGGACGAGAACCCGCATCTGACGGCGGAGATGGCGCGCCACCTCACGCTGCACGGCATGCGCGAGAACGAAGACGGAACCCGCACCTGGAAGTTCGACAACTACGTGCGGCTGCACTCGCCGTACGAGTTCAACATCGCCGAGGCGCGGGAGATCTGGAACCAGATCCGCTGCCCCGTTCTGCTCATCCGCGGCTCCGAGAGTTGGGCCGCCGATCCCGAAGAGGACGGCAAGGCCTCAGCGTTTCACAACTACAAGACGGTGCTCGTGAAGGACGCCGGCCACTGGGTGCACCACGACCAGCTCAAGGTCTTCATGCAGGTTCTGCGCGACTTCCTGTAGCCTCGCCTATCGCTGCGCCCCGGCGCGCGCGGCCGCGCCTGCCCGCACCGCGCGCCGCAGCGCCGCAAGCCCGCCGCCGATGTCGTTGCCAAGATGCACGCGCAGCGCCGGCCGCCCGTGCTGCAGCAGCGCCTCGAAGTCGCCGATGGCCTGTGCGCGTTTGAGCTGCCCGAACGTAAATGGCCTGCCCGGTATCGCCGTGTCGACGTCGTCCGCGGCGGTCACCTGCAGGAACAAGCCCTTCGGCGGACCGCCCTTGTGCAACTGACCGGTCGAGTGCAGGAAGCGCGGCCCGTAGCCCAGCGTCGTAGCCGTCTGCGTGGCGTCGCGCACCGCCGCACGCACGTCCGCAAACGCCGCCTCGGTTTCCTCGGTCTGCCGCACGTACGCCGTGATGGCGAAGTAGTCGCCGTCGCGCAACTTGTCGATCAGATGCCCGACCGCATCATCGAGCGTGCCTTCGGCCGCGCGATCCGGCGATACGAGCGCGACCGGCGCTGTCCCTGCATCGATCCTGTCGATGTCGAGCTTGCCGTCGCGCTCGAACTCCTTGAGCACGCGGCCGGTGTTCTCCTTCGACTCCTGGACGTTCGGCTCGTCGAACGGATTGATACCCAGCACGTACCCGGCCACGGCCACCGCGAACTCCCAGCGGAAGAACTCGCGCCCCAAATCGTACACATCCGCCAACTCGATGACGATCGCCGGATGCCCGGCATCGCTCAGCGCGCCCACGGCGGCGTCCTGTTCCGCGGGCGTCTCGCCGGCGAGGCGGAGCTGCACGAACACGCGATCCGCGCCGTACTGCCCCGGCGCCCCGAGCGGCTCGCCCACCACCGGCAGGATGCCCCGGCCGAGCTTGCCCGTGCTCTCCGCGATCAGCTGCTCCACCCACAGCCCGAACTCACCAATCCTCGGCGCCACGATGAACGTCGCCTTGTCGCGCCCCGCCAGCGCCAGCTCGCCGAGCGCCGCGCCCAGCCGAAGCGCATCGCCCCCGGCAGCCTTCGCCTCGTCCGCCGCCGCGATGCTGCGGTCGAGCAGCGTCGCCACGTCGATGCCGGCGACCGCAGCGGGCGCCATGCCGAAATACGACAGCGCCGAGTAGCGGCCGCCGATGTCGGACGGGTTCGTAAACACGTGCCGGAACCCGCGCTCACGCGCGAGGTCTTGCAGTGCTGTGCCCGCGTCCGTGACAGCAACGAAGTTCTCGCCGGCGCCTTCGCCCTTCACGGCACGCACGAGGCCGTAGAAGTACGCGAACAGTGAGAGCGCCTCGATCGTCGTGCCGGACTTCGATGAGACGAAGAAGAGTGTGCGCGCCGGGTCGATTTGCTCGACCAGCGCGCCGATCGTCGCCGGGTCGGTCGTGTCGAGCACGTGCAGCGCCAGCCAGCCGTGACCGCTGCCAAAGGCGCAGCGAAGCACCTCCGGCGCCAGCGAGCTGCCGCCCATGCCGAGCAGCACCGCGTCGCGGAAGCCAGCGGCGCGCACCTGGAGAGCGAAGGCCTGTAACGCCGCAACATGCTCGCGTGTGTACGACGCGACTCCGAGCCAGCCGAGGCGGTCCGCCACGAGCCGCTTCCGTTCGTCGTCGCCGCCCCAGAACGCCGCGTCGCGGGCGAAGATGCGCTCCGCCGCCCGCATCGAGTCCAGCGCCGCCGCCCTCGCGCGGACACCGGCCTCATAACGGCCGAGCGCGAACCTCACGCGACGGACACCTTCTTGATCTGCGCGGCCTTGGCAGCCGTCGTCTCGTTGATCTGGTCGAACGACTTCGAGAACGCCTCGACGCCCTCGGCCTGCAGTTTGTCCGTGATCTCGTCGAGCGAGATGCCGGCGTCCGCCAGGCCGTCGAGCACGCGGCGCGCGCCCTCAACCCCTTCGTCGATCGTGCGGCGCGCAACGCCATGGTCGCGGAACGCATCGATCGTCGCGGGCGGCATCGTGTTCACGCTGTCCGGGCCGATCAACTCCTGTACGTAGAGGATGTCGCTGTATGCAGGATTCTTGGTGCCCGTACTCGCCCAGAGCGGGCGCTGCACTTTCGCGCCCTTCGCCTGCAGCTTCTTGAAGCGCTCGCTCCCGAATACGTCCCTGAAGCGCTGGTATGCGACCTTCGCGTTCGCGTTCGCCGCCTGTCCCAGCAGCCCTTCGAGTTGCTTCCGTTCGGCGTCGCTCTTCGCGGCCGCGATCTTCGACTGGATCAGCTTGTCCGCCGCCGTGTCGACCCGGCTGACGAAGAAGCTGGCGACGGAGTTGCAGTCACGCACGTCCAGCCCCGCCTCGACGCGTCGCTCCAGGCCGCGTATGTACGCCTCCATGACACGCTCGTAGAACGACAGCGCGAAGATCAGCGTCACGTTGATGTTCACGCCGGCGGCGATGCACTCCTCGACCGCCGGCAGCCCTTCGGCCGTCGCCGGTATCTTCACGAGCAGGTTCGGCCGATCGATCTTCTTCCACCAGCGCTTCGCTTCGTCGATGGTTGGCTGCGCCTCGAACGCCTTCTCCGGTGACACTTCGATGCTCACAAAGCCGTCGGAGCGCGCCTCATCGAACACCGGTCGCATGATGTCCGCCGCCTGCGCGATGTCGACCAGCGCCAGGTGCTCGAAGAGGTCGTGCACGGCGACGCCGCTTCCGACGAGCTCCGCGATCTGCGCGTCGTAGTCGTCGCCCGCGCCGATGGCCTGCGCGAAGATCGTGGGGTTCGCCGTCACGCCCCGGATGCCATCCTGCTCGACGTAGCGCCGCAGCCCGCCGTCGTTCAGCGTCTTGCGGCGGATGAAGTCCAGCCATGGCGACTGACCCTGCTTCTCGTGGAGCTCCTTGACCGGATTAGCCATCGACACTCTCTTTCTCACCTGCGAAGCGCGATTCGATCGCCAACACCTTCTTGAGCCGCCGCACGTGCCGATCCTCGCCCGAAAAGCGCGCGGTGACGAACGCGCGCACCAGTTCGAGCGCCATCTCCGGGCCGATGACGCGCGCGCCCAGCGTCAGCACGTTCATGTCGTCGTGCTCCACGCCTTGGTGCGCCGAGTATGTGTCATGGCAGACCGCCGCGCGCACGCCGCGCATCTTGTTCGCCGCGACCGACGCACCGACGCCGCTGCCGCACAGCAGTACGCCGCGCTCGCTCTCGCCCGATGCAACGCTGCGGCCCACCGCTTCGGCATAGTCGGGATAGTCGACCGCCGCCTCGCTGAACGTACCCTTGTCGACGACCGCGTGCCCCAGTCGCTCCAGCTCGCGGACGATGGTCTCCTTCAACGGGTATCCGCCGTGGTCCGCACCGACCGCAATCCGCATCCTACGCCCTCACACCGCTCACGCGCTCGACTACCGCGAGCGTGCGCTCCGCCACCTGCTCCGACCTGAAGCCGAACTTCTCCAGCAGCACCTTCGCCGGCGCCGACGCCCCGAACCGCCCATCGATGCCGATGCAGTCGCCGTCGTCGCCGACCCAGCGCCGCCACCCGAGCGTCACGCCCAGTTCGATCGATACCCGCGCTTTGACTTCCGGCGGCAGCACCTCGTCGCGATACGCCTTCTCCTGCGCTTCGAAGAGGCTCCAGCACGGCATGCTGACGACGCGCGCTCGCACGCCGCGGCTCGCCAGCAGATTCTGCGCTTCGACAGCCAACCCCACCTCGGAGCCGGTGGCGATGAGGATCGCGTCCGGGCGATTCCCGCCCGCCGCCTCGCTCACCACGTACGCGCCACGCAACAGCCCGCGCGCTCCGCCGTTCGCGGAGCCTTCCAGATGCGGCACCGCCTGCCGTGTCAGCGCGAGCACCGTCGGGCCGTCGCTCTCGAGCGCGACCTTCCATGCCATCGCCGTCTCGTTCGGGTCCGCCGGGCGGATCACGTTGAGGCGCGGCATCGCGCGAAGCGACATGACGTGCTCGATCGGCTGGTGCGTGGGGCCGTCCTCGCCGACGCCGACGCTGTCGTGCGTGAAGACGAAGATCGACCGGAACCCGCTCAGCGCAGCGATTCGGATCGCCGGCCGGTTGTAGTCGGAGAACACCAGGAACGTACCGCCAAACGGCACGATGCCGCCGTGCGCGGCCATGCCATTGAGCGCCGCACCCATCGCGTGCTCGCGCACGCCAAAGTAGATGTTGCGCCCGCCCGGCGTCTCGGGCGTCATGATGCCCTTGCCGCCCATGTCGGTGTTGTTCGATTCGCTGAGGTCAGCCGACCCGCCGACCAACAGCGGCAACGCCCCGGACAGCGCGTTCAGCACCTGCCCCGACGCCGCGCGCGTCGCAAGCTGCTTATCGCCCGTCCCGTACGAAGGCAGCGCTGTTTCCCAGCCGTCGGGCAGCTCGCCGGCCATCGCGCGCCGGAATGCGGCCGCCTGGGCCGGGTACTTCGCTGCATACGCGGCGAAGCGGCTCTCCCACGCGCGCTGCTGCTCGCCGCCGCGCGTCAGGGCTTCCCGGAAGTGGGCCAGCGCCTGTTCCGGCACGTAGAACTGCTTGTCCTCCGGCCAGCCGTACGCCTGCTTCGTCAGCCGCACCTCTTCCTCGCCAAGCGGCGAGCCGTGCGCCTTGCTCGAGTCCTGCTTGTTCGGGCTCCCGTAGCCGATGTGCGTGCGCGCGATGATGATCGACGGCCGCTCCGGGTCCCCCTGCGCGGCCCGTAGCGCCGAATCGACCTGCGCCGTCGCCATGCCGTCGATGCGCTGGACGTGCCAGCCGTACGCCTCGAACCGCGTGCCCACGTCCTCGGTGAACGACAGCGCCGTCGGCCCGTCGAGCGAGATCAGGTTCGCGTCATACAGGCAGATCAGCTTGCCCAGCTTCTGGTGCCCCGCGAACGACGCCGCCTCGTGCGAGATCCCCTCCATCAGGTCGCCGTCACTCGCCAGCACGTACGTGTAGTGGCCGACGATCTCGTCGCCCGGCCGGTTGAACGTCGCCCCCAGGAACCGCTCCGCCAGCGCCATGCCGACGCTCGTCGCGAACCCCTGGCCGAGCGGCCCCGTCGTCGTCTCGATGCCGGCGATGGCGCCTCGCTCCGGGTGCCCGGCCGTCGGCCGCCCCCACTGCCGGAACTGCTCGATATCCTCCATCGTCACGCCGCGATAGCCGGTCAGGTGCAGCAGGCTATACAGCAGCATCGAAGCGTGCCCCGCCGACAGCACGAATCGGTCGCGGTCCGGCCACGCCGGGTCGTCCGGATTGTGGCGCAGGAAGCGATCCCACAACACGTACGTCATCAACGCTGCCCCCATAGGCGCGCCCGGATGCCCCGAGTTGGCCTTCTGCACCGCATCGATGGACAGCGTGCGGATCGTGTTGATGCAGAGTTCGTCGAGCTTCGGGTCTCTCATGCGGCGCTCTTTCCGGGTGCGAAGGGAAGCGGGGTCTCGCTGCGACCGCGCCGTGGTGACAGGGATGAAGCCAGGGGGAACGGGGCTGCGATGCCGTATTCCGTCATGCACATCCTGCGACTCGTGCGGCGTTGCGGCCACAGTATACCGGCCAAAGCGCACAATCAGGGTTGCATTTATGTAGTCTCAACCGGGCCCGGCCGCGGCGGTGCAGACGGGCGCGTCCCGCAAACGTGGGGACGAAGCTTTAGCTCCGTCCGCCGCCTCTGCTGACACAACCAACACTCAGCCGAAGAACTGCTGAAGCGCGCCCGACACGAACTGCAGGAGCAGGATCGCGACGAGCGGCGAGAGGTCGATCATCCCGATCCGCGGCATGATGCGCCGGATCGGCTCGATGATCGGGTCCGTGATCGAGTTGAGCGCCTGGATCAGCGGGCTGCGCGGGTCCATGTTGAACCAGCTCAGCAGCGCCCGCGCGATGATCGCCACGACCAGCAGCGTGCCGAAGAGGCACACGACCTGCGACGCCACCGACGCCCCCGTGCAGTTAGCGCCGAAGAGCAACTACTCCCCCAACTCCCGCGAGCGTTCGTACGCCGCCTCGATGGCATCGATGATCGCGCCGCGCACGCCGGCGCTCTCCAGCACCAGCAGCCCCGCCGCCGTCGTGCCCGCGGGCGATGTCACTTCGTTCCGCAGCTCCGCCGGGTGCTTGCCCGTCGCCTCGGCATACTTCGCCGAGCCGATGAACGTCTGCAGCGCCAGCATCTCCGCCACGTTCCGCTTGAATCCGACATGCACGCCGGCGTCGATGAACGCCTCCAGCAGCATGTAGACGAAGCCCGGCCCGCTGCCCGAGAGCGCCGTCGCCATGTCGAGGTACTTCTCGTCTTCGACGTGCACTTCGCGCCCCAGCGCGCCGAGGATCGCCCCGACCTGCTCACGCGCCGCGCCGTCGACCTCCGCCGTCGCCGTCCACACGCTCATCCCCTCGCCGATCGCCGCAGGGGTGTTCGGCATGACGCGCACGATCGCGGCGTGCGTCAGCATCCGCGCGATCCGGTCGATCGGCACGCCCGCCATGATCGAGACGATGGTCTGCTCGCGCCGGAAGCGCCCCTGCAGGTGATGCGCCGCACGGTCGAACTCCTGCGGCTTCACAGCAAATACGACCACCTCGGACGCGTCGATGACCTCGGCCGGGTTACTCGTCACGCGCACGCCGTAGCGCCCACTCACCGCCGAGCAGCGCTCGTCGTTGACTTCGGCCACGAACACGTCGGCCGGCTGCACCACGCCCTTCTGGATGGTGGCACTCAGCATCGCCTCGCCCATGAACCCGCAGCCGATCAGTCCGAGCTTCACGTGTCGTCCGGTGTCCTTCCGGCCCCTCGGTGCCGTTACAGCGCCCGCGGCCCGAATATGGCGCGGCCGATGCGCACCAGCGTCGACCCTTCCTCAATGGCGACCCCGAAGTCGCCGGTCATCCCCATCGACAGTTCGCGCAGTCCGAGCGCGTCCCGCAGCTTGCGCAGCTCACGGAATACGCCGCGCACTTCCTCCGGATCATCGACCTGCGGCGCCACCGTCATCAGCCCCGCGACATCGATGTTCGGCAGCCCCTGGAGCAGCCGGACGAGGGCGGGCGCGTCAGCCAGGCTGACGCCGTGCTTCGTCTCCTCGCCTGCCACGTTGACTTCGACCAGCACCTCTACCGGGCGCGCAGCCCGCGCGTCAAGGGCGCGGGCAAGCTGCTCCGAGTCAACGCTGTGGAGTATATCAAAGAGGTCGAGCGCGGCCTGCGCCTTGTTTCGTTGCAGATGGCCGACGAGATGCCAGCGCGGCGTCACGCCCTGTCCGCGCAACTGGACGATCTTCGCGGCGGCCTCCTGGATCCGGTTCTCGCCGAAATCGCGCAATCCCGCTCGATACGCTTCGGCGACGACGCTGGCGTCATGCGTCTTCGAGATCCCGACGAGCGTCACGTCGCGCGGCGATCGACCCGACCGACCGCAGGCCGCCGCGATCCGTTCACGCACCGCTCTCAGGTTGGCGGCGACGTCGGTCATTCGGCAGTCCGAATGAACCGGATGCGCGGCACACCAGCCGCGTCCCATTGCAGGAAGCGCTCCTCACCAAGCGCCGAGATCTCGTCGCGCGCGCGTTCGATGTCGGCCAGCAGCCGTGCCACGTCCAATCCGAATCGCTCGGGCGTGAACTGCCGGAGCTTGGTGGCCGAGGCATCGAGCAGATAGATGGTGCCAGGATACTTTCCCCGGCAGATGTGCACGAACGCGGCGGCCATCTGGATGACTGCCTGGAAGAGCAGCCGCTCCGGCGGCGGCGTCACCCTCCACAACTCTTCCAGCGTATCGTGCGACTCGAAATAGTAGCCGTCGTTGAATTGCTCGAGCGCCCGGTAGAACTCGGGCAGGCGCGCCCGCAGCTCCGGCGGCGTCAACAGGGGCTGGTTGCGAACCGGCGTCTGCGCCATCTGCTCTCCCCGGCGTTTGTTCCCTGGCCGAATCTGAGGCTATTGTATCGGGCGATCACGCCGCACGAAGACCAAAGCCGAAGGAGCAGCCATGAAGGCCGTCCGCATGCACCAGCCCGGAAGCGTCGATAACTACGTCTACGAGGACGCGCCCGATCCGGTCGCCGGGCCCGGCCAGGTCCTCGTGCGGGTGAAGGCGGTCGCACTCAACCACCTGGAGGCCTGGGCGGCCAAGGCGCCTCCGGCCGTACGATACGACGCCCCGCGCATCCTCGGCGCCGATGTCTCCGGCGTCGTCGAGGCCGTGGGCGCGGGTGTCGTATCAACATCCACCGGGCAGGAAGTGATGTTGCACCCCGGCGTGAGCTGTGGTGTCTGCGCGCGCTGCCTCGATGGCACGGACAACCTCTGCGACCGCTACCATCTGCTCGGGCAGGGACGCGACGGCGGCATGGCCGAACTCGTCGCCGTTCCGGCCGCCAACGTCTTCGCCAAGCCGGCCAACCTCTCGTTCGAGGAGGCGGCATCGGTGCCGCTCGTCTTCACGACGGCGCTGCACATGATCCTGACGCGCGCGCACCTCGTGTACGGCGAGACGGTGCTGGTCAACGCCGCCGGCAGCGGCGTCGGCGTGGCAGCGATCCAGGTCGCGAAACTCCACGGCGCGCACGTCATCGCCAGCGCCGGTTCCGACGCCAAGCTCGAGAAGGCGCGCGAACTGGGCGCCGATGAGTGCATCAACTACACCACCCAGGACCTGGCCGCCGAAGCACGCCGCCTCACCGGTGGCCGCGGCGTCGACATGGTCGTGGAGAACGTCGGCGCGGAGATCATGGAGAAGAGCATCAAGGCGCTCGCTCGCAATGGCCGCGTCGTCACCTGCGGCGCCACCGCCGGCAACGACGCGACCTGGAACGTCACGCGCTTCTTCCTGGCCCAGCAGACGATCTACGGCTCGTTTATGGGCACGAAGGCGGAGATGCTTCGGTACGCCTCCTGCTTCGCCGACGGCCGTCTGAAGCCCGTCGTCGACGCCGTCTTCCCGCTCCGCGACGCCCGTGCGGCCGTCGCTCGCCTCCTCCACCGCGAGCAGTTCGGCAAGATCGTCCTCGTGCCGTAGGGCACGGCGCACGGCGGTCTATCAAGTCGGACCGCTGGCTGAGCCCGGTTCTTGGTTCTAAGTTCTTGGTTCTCGGCCCGTCCCCCTATCCCTCACGTGCACGTCAGGGTATGATGCCGCGCGAAATAGGTGGCGGCCGCGGCTGATGCGGTGTCGCGCGGTTATGTCGAGGTGCCCATGGCCGAGTACACCAAGCCGCTTCCCTGGCCCAGCCCGGACACCCAGCCATTCTGGGATGCCTGCAAACGGCACGAACTCTCGCTGCCCTATTGCGCCGCGTGCGAGAAGTTCTTCTTCTATCCGCGCCAGTTCTGCCCGCGATGCTTTAGCTGGGACATCGAGTGGCGCGCGTGCAGCGGGCGCGGCACCATCTACACCTTCGCCATCCAGTACCGCGCGCAGGTGCCCGGGTTCACGCCCCCCTACGTCACCGCCATCGTGCAGCTCGATGAGGGACCGCGGCTCATGACGAACATCGTCGGCATCGACCCGGCGCCTGAGAACATCCGCTGCGACATGCCGGTCGAGGTGACGTGGGAAGACGCCACCGACGACATCACCCTGCCGCTCTTCAAGCCGGTCGCCTGAGAAGGACGAACACCATGACCCTCAAGAACAAGGTCGCCATCGTCGGCGCCGATGAGACGGACGAGATCGGCATCGTCCCGAACATGACGCCGATCATGATGCACGCGCAGGCCGCGCGTAACGCGCTCCGCGACGCCGGCATCGACAAGTCGGAGGTCGACGCCGTCTTTACCTGCGGCATCGGCGGCATGGCCAGCGTCCAGCTGTCCGAGTACCTTAGCATCACGCCGCGCTACACCGATAGCACCATGACCGGCGGCTCGTCGTTCGTCATCCACGTCGAGCACGCCGCCGCCGCGATCGCCGCCGGGCTCTGCAACGTGGCGCTGATCACCCACGGCGAGACCGGATTCTCATCGCGCAACCGCCGCGGCCCCCGCCAGAGCTACGGCTTCGACTCGTCGCTGCCATCAGCGCAATTCGAGATGCCGTACGGCGTCGCCGGCCCGCCGAGCGTCTACGCCATGGCCGCCATGCGTCACATGCACCAGTACGGCACCACGAGCGAGCAACTCGCCGAGATCGCCGTCGCGACCCGCAAGTGGGCGCAGTTCAACCCGCGCGCCATGATGCGCGACCCGCTGACCATTGAAGATGTCCTCTCGTCGCGCTGGATCACCTACCCCTTCCACATCTACGACTGCTGCCTCGTCACCGATGCCGGCGGCGCGGTCGTGGTCGTCGGCGCGGACCGCGCGCGCAGCCTCAAGAAGAAGCCCGTGTGGGTGCTCGGCTCCGGCGAGGCCAGCACGCATCAATCGCTCATCGGCATGCCCGACCTGACGCAGACACCCGCCCGCTACTCCGGCAAGGCCGCCTTCGACATGGCCGGCGTCACCCACGCCGACATCGACGTCGTCGAGGTGTACGACTCCTTCACGTACACCGCGCTCGTCACGCTCGAGGAACTGGGCTTCTGCGAGAAGGGGGAAGGCGGCGCATTCGTCTCGAATCAGCGCACGGCGCCCGGTGGCGCGTTCCCGCTCAACACCAACGGTGGCGGCCTGTCCTACACGCACCCCGGCATGTACGGCATGTTCATCCTCATCGAGGCGGTGCGCCAGTTGCGCGGCGAGTGCGGCGAACGCCAGGTGCCCGATGCGAAACTCGCCCTCGTCAACGGCACGGGAGGCCTCCTCAGCGCGACCGGTACGCTCATCCTCGGCCGCGACTAGCGCCCGGCCACATGATGTATAGTGTGATGTACATCATGCGGAGGGAGGTGCTCCATGGCCCCCATGATCCGGAAGCAGGTCTACCTCGACCCTGCATCAGACAAGGCGCTGCGAGATGAGGCAAAGCGCCGGGGCATCTCGCAGGCGGCGGTGATCCGCGAGCGCCTCGCGGCGCGCCAGATCGCCGCGCCCGCATTACCGAACTCCACAGCCCGAGAGTGGCTGCTCCGGCGCCTGCGCGACGTCAGGGAGACGGCCGCCGCGGGTCCCGGCACCGGTTGGAGGTACGCACGCGATGAGGCCTACACAGAGCGCGTGGCAAAGGCCCGTCCTGCTCGACACAAACGTCCTGATCAACGCCGTGGACGCACGCGAGCAGGATAGGTCGAAGATCGCCAGTGAGGTGGTCGAACGCGCGATAGACGCCGGAGTCGGCGTTGTCTCGCCGCAGATCCTCGCCGAGTACTTCGACGCCACGACCAGGCCCAAGGGTTCCTTGCCGCCGATATTCACCCGCCCCGAAGCAGCGATGGCCGTCGAAGCGCTGCTCGCGTCGTGCCGCTGTCTCGATCTCACGCCGCTGACCGTCCACGAAGCGGCGAGGGCGGCCGTCCGTTACAAAATGCGCATCTTCGACGCGCATATCTGGGCCAGTGCCCGCCTCAACAGCATCGACACCATTCTCTCGGAGGACACTCAAAGCCAGCCCACGATCGAAGGGGTCCGCTACGTCGATCCGTTCCTGCCCTCCTTCAGGCTCTCGCACATCGGCCTGTAGCCCCAAAACACCCGTTCGCTATACTTCCCGCAACGTCCCCCGACGATAAGGATCCACCGCTTGCTGATCGACCTCCACACCCACACGCGTCCCCTTTCGTGGGACTCGTATCTCTCGCCCGATGACCTCGTCGAACGCTCGAAGCAGGCGGGCCTCGACGGCATCTGCCTCAGCGAGCACGACTATCTCTGGGATCCGGAAGAGGTCCTTGCCCTGGGCAAGCGCCACAACTACCTGGTGCTCCCCGCCATCGAGATCAACACCGACGACGGCCACATCCTCGTCTACGGCATCAACAAGTACGTGTACGGCATGCACCGGTCGGGCGAACTGGCCCGCCACGTCGGCGAGGCAAACGGCGCGATGGTGGCGGCGCACCCTTACCGGCGCCAGATGCCGTGGTACATGGACGACAAGCGCGACTATGACGACGCCCTCGTGCGCGCCTCGAAGAACCCCGCCTACCAGCACTGCGCCGCGCTCGAGAAGCTCAACGGCCGTGGTACCGTCAAGGAGAACCAGTTTTCCGCCGCGCTCTGCGAGTTCATGAAGATGCCCGGCACGGCCGGCACCGACTCGCACTCCCGCAGCGACATCGGCCGCGTCGCGACGAACTTCGAGCGCGACATCCACGACGTCTACGGCCTCATCGCCGAACTGAAGGCCGGCCGGTTCGACGCCGTCGACCTCACCGGCACGCCGCACCGCCTCGACCTGACGGCGCTCAGTTCGCAGGATCCCGCCTGATCGCCGTTGACCCTCCGCCCCGATGCGGCTAGTCTCGCCACATGGATGAAATCGCGCCCGGCATCTTCACCATTCCCGGCCTCAAGATGGGCCGCAGCTACCTGCTCGAGGGCAACGATGGCGTCGCGCTCGTCGATACCAGCAGCAACAGCGCCTCCGCGCGCATCCTTGAGGCGATCACCGAGGCCGGGCATCGGCAGGACGACCTGCGCGCGATCGTCGCCACGCACTACCACTACGACCACACCGGCAACGCCGCAGCGCTGATCGACCGCACCGGCGCGCAGCTTTGCGTCCACGCCGATGACGCCCCGTACGTCGAGGGCCGCGCGACGTGGATGCCGCCCAACCCGCCGTTTGGCTTCCTGGACCGCTTCGCCCCGGCGCCATTCGCCCTCAAGGTCGACCGCGTGCTACAGGATGGCGATGTGCTGCCGTATGCCGGCGACCTGCGCGTCGTCCACGCGCCCGGCCACACCCCCGGCCACATCGCGCTCTACTCGCGCGAGCGCCGCGTGCTCTTCGCCGGCGACGCGCTGATGAACTCGGCCGGCCTCCACCTGCCGATGTCGATGTCGACGCACGATATGGATGCCGCGCGCCGCAGCATCTGCCAGCTCGCCGAGCTCGACTTCGACATCGCCCTCCCCGGCCACGGCCACCCGATCATCGGCCGCGCCAACGAGAAGATCGCCGACTGGGCGAAGCGGTGGCTGTAGAGGCACGCGCGGCCGATGCTTCAATATGAGTGAGACGATCCAAGACGCGCTCTCGTTTCTCCCGGGTGTAGGCGACAAGCTTGGTTGCTACGTGTACGCACTCCGCGATCCGCGTGACAGCAAGATCTTCTACGTAGGCAAGGGCAAAGGCGATCGCTGCCATGCACATGCGCGACAAGCCGCTGCCGACAGCAACGAGCCCATCGAGAATCAGAAGCTCGAGTTGATTCGAGCCATTCAGGCGACCGGTGCGGCGGTCAACGTCGAGATAATTCGCCACGGACTCCGTGACGATCAAGAGGCCTTCGAGGTAGAGGCGGCGGTGATCGACGCGCTCGTTCTAGCGGACTGTAGGCTTGCGAACATCGTACGCGGTCATCGCACAGAGCGGGGACTGCGCCCGCTCGATGATGTCATCGCATCTTATGCTGCAAGACCTGCCACGATCTTGCCCGACCATCGCGTTGTGCTCATTCGCATCAACCGTGAGTTCTACTACGGCATCAGCGACGACGAACTCTACGACAAGACTCGACAGTGGTGGGTCATAGGTCGGTCACGCCAACCTCAGTGGGCGTTTAGCGTGTATCGGGGAATCGTACGAGCCGTCTACCGTATCGACCAATGGGAACAGGGCCTTGGTGGACTCAAGCGGCGACGGTCTTTCACCGGTGCACGCGATCCCGACATGGAGTCGCGCTATTACTGGGGAGATGTCAGCTCATACTTCCGCCCGGGCCAGCAGAGTCCGCTTGTCTATGTGAATTGCTGAGCAACTGACAAAAGGCCCGCTCTCGCGGGCCCTCTGCTCTTGCCATCTGTTCTCTGCTCTTCCGAAGAGCGCGTCAGCGCTCGAGGATGTGCACCGTCAGCGCCGCTGCCTCGCCCCGCATCATGCCGCCGCCGTTCTGCGTCATGCCGATCTTCGCGTCGCCGCCCTTCACCTGGCGGTCGCCGCACTGGCCGCGCAACTGCCAGAAGATCTCCGTGAGCTGCGCGCAGCCGGTGGCGCCGATCGGGTGGCCCTTCGAAAGCAGTCCGCCGCTCGGGTTCACCGGGATCTTGCCGGTGATCGCCGTCACGCCGTCCTCGATGAGTTTGCCGCCCTCGCCGACCTTGCACAGGCCGAGCTCCTCGTACTCCATCAGCTCCGCCGGCGCCGACGCGTCGTGCAGCTCGATGACGTCGATGTCTTCCGGCCCGACGCCGGCCATCGCGTACGCCTTGTTCACCATGCGCGTCGTCACGCCCGGCTCGCCTGGCGCGCGGTCCTTGCCGGAGCCCAGGATCGACGCCGTCACCCACACCGGCTTCGTCGTCAGCTGCTTCGCCTTCTCCTCGGAGCACAGCACCAGCGCCGCCGCGCCATCGCCGATCGGCGAGCACATCAACCGCGTCAGCGGCTCCGCAACCATCGGCGAATTGAGGATGTCCTCGACGGAGTACGTCTCGCGGTACTGCGCGTAGGGGTTCAGCGACGCGTTGTGGTGGCTCTTCACCGCCACCTTCGCGAACTGTACGGCCGTCGTGCCGTAGCGCTTCATGTGCTCGCGCGCGCCCGCCGCGTAGAAGTCCATGAACATGGAACGCTTCTCACCGGCGCCACCGCCCGACTCGCCCGCGGCCTCGCCATCGGTGCGGCCGCGCGCTGCGGTCGCCTTCAGCAGCTCCTGGATCGCCGTCATATCGACGGCGGAGCCGATCGCCTGGAACGAGCGGCGCTTGTCCTCGTGGTAGAGCTTCTCGACGCCGAGCGCGAGCACGCAGTCGTACATGCCCGACGCCACGTACAGCCAGGCGAGGTGGAACGCCGTCGACGAGCTGGCGCAGGCGTTCTCGGTGTTGATCATCGGGATGTCACCGAAGCCCATCTCGCGCAGGATCACCTGCGCCCTGATCATCTCCTGCCCTGTGATCAGGCCCGCCGTCGCGTTGCCGACGATCGCCGCCTCGATCTGCGGCTTGTCGACGCTGGCTTCCTTCATCGCCGCTTCGACCGCCTCGCGGCCGAGGTCCTTGAGCGTCTTGTCCATGTACTTGCCAAAGCGCGTCATGCCCGCGCCGACAACTGCTACCCTGCGCATAAGTAACTTCCTTTCAGACCCGGTGGCACTCACGTACTGCATACATCTTAGGACGCCCGCCGCCTCCGTGCCACCGCCCTATGCGGACCGGCGCGACCCCTTGACCCGCCGCAGCTTCTCGAGGATCCACATCCGCGCGAGAGTAGTTGGCCCGACGCCAAGTTCCTCCGCCTCCCGCCTTAGCAACGTGTCCCGACTGACCCCAAGAAGGAGCGCTCCACCCGCCAACAAACAGGCCCCGGGCATCATGCCCGGGGCCTGTCTCTAAGGTCGCTGACAGCTAACAGCTAACCGCTGACAGCTCCCGCAGCCTACAGCCGCTCGATGATCGTCGCCGTACCGATGCCGCCGCCGCAGCACATCACTTCGTGGCCGTAGCGGCCGCCCGAGCGCTCCAGCTCGAACAGCAGCGATGTCATCAGCCGCGCGCCGGTGCAGCCCAGCGGGTGGCCCAGCGCGATGGCGCCGCCGTTGACGTTGGTCTTCTCGTGCGGGTAGCCGGTCTCCTTCATCCACGCCAGCACCACCGCGGCAAACGCCTCGTTGATCTCGACGCGGTCGATGTCCTCGATCTTGAGGCCCGCCTTCTTCAGCACGGCCGGCGTCGCCGTGATCGGGCCGGTGAGCATCAGGTGCGGGTCGGAACCGACCACCGCCTGCGCGACGATGCGCGCGCGCGGCTTGAGGCCCAGCTCCTTCGCCTTCTCCGCCGACATAAGCAGCACGGCCGACGCGCCGTCCGTAATCTGGCTCGAGTTGCCGGCGTGGTGCAGGCCGTTCTCGCCGAACGACGGCGTCAGCGAGCCCAGCTTCTCCAGCGTGCTCTCGCGGATGCCCTCGTCCACCTTGAAGACGCCCTTGACGCCCTCGTGCTCCACTTCGATCCCCAGGATCTCTTTCTCAAACTTGCCGCCGTCGCGCGCGGCCTTGGCGCGATTCTGGCTCTCCAGCGCGAACCGGTCGAGGTCCTCGCGCGAGATGCCCCACTGGCGCGCGATGTTGTCCGCCGCGACGCCCTGCGATGTCAGGTCGTACCCCTTGACCATCTGATCCGTGAACGGGAAGCCCGCCACCTGGAAGTTCGACCCCATCGGCACGCGCGACATCACTTCCACGCCGCCGCCGATCGCGATGTCGACCACGTCGGACGAAATGAGGTTCGCGGCGAAGTGGATCGCCTGCTGCGCGGAGCCGCACTGGCGGTCCACCGTCGTGCCCGGCACTTCGACGGGGAATCCCGCTTCGAGCACCACGTTGCGGCCGATGTTCGCAGCCTGCTCGCCGACCTGCGACACGTTCCCGAACACGACGTCGCCGACCATGCCCGGATCGATGCCCGCGCGGGTGACGACTTCGCGCAGGACCTTTGCGCCCAGCGTGACCGGGTGCGTGCCCGAAAGCATGCCGTTGCGGCGGCCCATCGCCGTCCGCACTGCTTCAACGATGACAACTTCCTTGGCCAACACGACCCTCCTGTAATCCCTGATTGATGATGAAGATTGCCATCCAGTCTACTACCGGCTGCGCTTTCCGCCTACCCCTCCCCCACGAAATGCGGTTTCCGCAAGCCAGGAGGCAGCGGGGTTTAGCCGCTGGTGAGCGTGCGTTGTGACCCGCATAATGGCCCAAGCGCGGCGGGCGAAATGACTTCGGTCCTTCTGGCTGCGACGACCGATCTCGTGTTCGTCCGACTCAGATCGGTTGATTCGGACGATCCAGACTGGAGAACGACGATCGTTAGGCTGCGCCCAAGGCGCAGAGCGGGTAGGCCGCTCGGGCCGTGGGCCCTGCCGTATCTGTGATGCGCCGGCTGCCGCCGTCGCCCTGAACGGTGGTCTCGGATGGTACTCCTCGCCAGGTTGATGCTCGCTGTCGAGGCGTTGTGGCTCGTCTTTGGCCTCGTTTGGTGGCACACCGGGATATATGCGCAACGTCACAGCGACATCGGAGTCGCTCTCTTGAGCATCTTTTGGTTTTGGTACTGGGTCCTCGGCGAACTCATATTCGGAGCACTCGCGATCATCGCGGCAGCCTACCTCGTGTGGCGCTTCCGTCGCGGTGATTGACGTACGACGCCGCCGACAATATGGCCGCCCGCCCCTACCAGGAGACGTACAGGGTCGACTGTCGTCTCGTCCAACCCTGCGACGCGCTCGAACGCCGGACCGTACAGGCCGCCCCACCGCGCGGCCTGACCGCCGACTGCTCTCTGCCCGCTGTTCTGCCGCGGCCCCGCGGCCGCGCAGTGTCACTCCCCGCTCGGAGTTCCGCCCGCCGCCCCTGTACCGTGATCCGCCACAACACCGCGCACGCATCGAGGTCACGGGCCAACAAGAAATGCGAAAATTCAACGATCCAATCAATCGGCCGCCCGCTTCGCCCGCCCCCAGCTTCACACGGGCGCGAAATTCCGTTGATTGCCTTGATTGCCGTTCAATCAACGCCAATCAAACCCGGTCAACCCGCAATCAAACCAGCGGTGCCAGCCGCCGGCCGTTTGCTGTTTGCTGTTTGCTGTCGCCCTGCTCTCTGCTCTCTGCTCTCTGTTCTGCCGGAACGGCTCGCTTGTCCGAACGCCCGCCCCACTTTACCTTGCGGGCATGAAGGATCCCGACCGCAATCCGGCGACGGTCCCCGGGGCGCTTGAGCCGCATTGGCCGAGTTGATTACTTCTCTAGCAGCGCCGTCACTTCGCGGCGCAGCGCCGGCAGCCTCGTCTCGACGATGTCCCACACGAGCCGGGCGTCTACTTGGGCGTAGCCGTGAATCAGGATGTTGCGGAAGGCAATGATGCGCCGGTACTCACTGATCCCGGCCGCCAGTGACTCGTCCAACCTGGCGAGTTGCGCCAGCGCCTCACCGATAATCTCGAACTGGCGCTCCACCGCAGCGCGCAGCATCGCATCCTCCTGGTAGTCCGCGAAGCGCTTGCCTTCGGTGAACGCGGCGAGCAGGTCCGCGGCTTGCTGGATGTCATACAGAAACTTCTTCTCTTCAAGCGGCATACAGCAACGCCCTGGTTCTCTCGACCGACTCTCGGAAGTACGGGTTCTTGATCGCCGAGGCGACGATGAGGTCGACGGGTCGCCCGAATAGCGCTTCCAGCGACTCGAGCAGGCCGAAGTACCGGTCGGCGTAGCCCTCGTTGGCCGCCGTCTCGAACTCGACCAGAAAGTCGAGGTCGCTGCTCTCCGGACGAAATTCGCCAGCTGCGGCGGAGCCGAATACCTCGAGGCGGCGCACTTGGTAACGGCGGCATAGCGCTCCCAGTTCGGTTCTGCGCTCCACGATCTCGCGGATCATCCTGTTTACCTCCAGCGACCGATCACGGCGGCCGCCGTCCCGAAGCCCGCCGATTGTGACTCTCAGGTCTGATTATACGTGCGACGTGGCCAACAAGGGCGCAACGGCAAGACCGTCGGTGATCATCGGCGCCCGGCTCGCCTGCGTCTGCTCTCTGCTCCCTGCTCCCTGTTCTGCCGGCACGGCTCGCTTGTCCGAACGCGCGCCTCGCTTTACCTTGCGGGCATGAAGGATCCCGACCGCAATCCGGCGACGGTCCCCGCGCCCATCGACCCCATGGCGTACTACTTCCAGGACGTCCTGCTGCTCAACAAGCCGGACGCCACCCGCCTCTACCTCATCCGCCACGGCCAGTCCGGCGGCAACGTCGCCCGCGAGGAGGGCCGCCTTTCCGAATACGACCCGCCGCTCACGCCCGCCGGCGAGGAGCAGGCGCGGCGTCTCGGCGAGCGCATGGCCGCCTACGGTGTCGATGCCATCTACAGCAGCCCGCTCCAGCGCGCGTACAACACCGGCATGGCCATCGCCCGCCACACCGGCCACCAGATCGTCGTCGTCGACGACCTGCAGGAGATCAACGAGCCGCTCAAGGAGCGCCCGTCCGACCCGCGCCAGCCCCTGCCCGACGGCCTCACGCACGCTGCGGTTAAGGCGAAGTTCGAGCAGGACCCGGTGTGGGACAACCTGCCCGGTTCCGAGAACAGCGCCCACTTCCGCGAGCGCATCACGAGCGCCATCGACGAGATCGTCGCCGGCAACCCCGGCAAGAAGGTGGCGATCACATGCCACGGCGGCGTCATCCAGTCCTACGTGGGCAGCATCCTCGGGTTGCGCAGCGACTTCCCGTTCTACTGCTTCAACGCCTCCATCACGTCCATCCGCGCACACGCCGACAAGCGCGTGATCTGGCGCCTCAACGACCTCGGCCACCTCGACGGAATGCGGATGACGTGAGCGGCCCGGCCGCCGCCGCGCTCCTCCCACGCCCTCCGCGCGTGCCACATGCCTGAGATCGCTACCGCCAAGCTCAGCATCGACCCGAAGCTCCTGCCGCAGGGCGCCTCCGCGCGCGTGATCGACGTCGGCTGCGGCGACGGTCGCCACATCGTCGAAGCCGCCCGCCGTGGCTGCTACGCCGTCGGCCTCGACTACGACGCCGTCGAGCTGCGCAAGGCGCGCGAGCGCATCGGCGCCCATCGAGTGGACCTCGTCGTCGGCGATGCCAGCCGCCTGCCGTTCCGCGACGCCGCCTTCGACGCCGTCATCTGCACGGAGACCCTCGAGCACCTCCCCGACGATGCCGGCGCCATCGCCGAGATCGCGCGTCTGCTGCGGCCCGGCGGCGCGCTGCTCGGCGCGGTCCCCTCGCACTTCACCGAGCTGCTGTACTGGCGGCTCTCCCACGGCTACTGGAACACGCCTGGCGGCCACGTGCGCATCTACCGCCCGCGCGCGCTGACCGCACGTCTCGCGCGCGCCGGCCTTCAGGTCCGGCGTGTGCGTTATGTCCATTTCATCGACTCCATCGTCTGGCTCCGCTTCTGCCTCACCGATTTCCTGCGCCCCTCGAAGCCGGCATCGGACTTCGAGGCCGCCGTCCTCATCGCCGTCGCCGCAGAGCGCGCGACGCCGGCGTGGCGCACGCGCCTCCGCGCCGCCATTGGCAGCTCGCGCTTCATCGCCGCCATCGATGCCGCGGGCGCGCTGGTCTGGCCGAAAAGCTTCACCTTCGTCGCCCGCAAGCGCCCTTCGTAGGGGCACGGTGCGCCGTACCCCCCGGTCGCGCCATGCCGCCCCTGCATCGGCGACAGAGATGCGCGGATTCCCCGACGCTCCGCTGGCGACCGATTGCTATGATGGACAGAGCCGCAAAGACGTCTCGTAACGCCTACGGAGTGACCGCTTGACCGACGCCGGGCGCATCGCCGAATCCTTCTTTCACGACCGCTACGGCATCGACGAAGCGGCGGCGGCGAGCCTGCTCGCGACGGCGATGAGCCGCGGCGGCGAGCACGCGGAGCTGTTCTTCGAGCATCGTGAAGGCTCGAACATCACCTTCGAGCAGCAGGCCGTGAAGTCCGCCAGCCGCAGCACGACGCAGGGCGTCGGCGTCCGCGTCATCCAGGGCGATGCGATCGGCTACGCCTACACCGAGGATCTCGGCCGCGATGCCATGCGCCGCGCGGCGGACACCGCCGCCCGCATCGCCTCCCGCGGCGACAAGGCGCCTCCGGTCGATGTCGTCCATTTCGAGTCCGCGAACTTCTACCAGCCGGAGGCCAGCACCATCGGCGTGGCACCGGCCGGCAAGGTCGACCTGATCCGCCGCGCCGATGCCGCCGCCCGCGCGCTCGATGCCAGCATCGCCCGCGTTGACGTCAATTTCATCGACGAGCTCAAGCACGTGATGATCGTCACGAGCGACGGCCGCATCGCCGGCGACGTCCAGCCGCTCGTGCGCTTCAACGTCAGCTGCCTGTCCGAGCGCGGCGCCAGCCGCCAGACCGCGCGCTGGGGCGGCGGCGGACGCATGGGCATGGCCTACTTCGACGGCCACACGCCCGAGTCGCTCGCGCAGGAGGCCGCCCGCCAGGCCGTCGTGCTGCAATCGGCCATCGAAGCACCTGCCGGCAGTTTCCCGGTGGTGCTGGCGGCCGGCGACAGCGGCATCCTCCTGCACGAGGCTATCGGGCACGGTCTGGAGGCGGACTTCAACCGCAAGAAGACCAGCAACTACACGGACCAGGTCGGCAACCTCGTCGCCTCCGAACTCTGCACCGTGGTCGATGACGGCACGATCCCCGACAGCCGCGGCAGCATCAACATCGATGACGAAGGCAACCGTCCGGGATATAACACCCTGATCGAGAACGGCGTCCTGCGCGGCTACATCCAGGACCGCATGTCCACGCAGCACTTCGGCGTGGCGCCCACCGGCAACGGCCGCCGCCAGTCCTTCAAGCACAACCCCATGCCACGCATGACCAATACCTACATGCTCGCCGGCCAATCGTCGCCCGAGGACATCATCCGCTCCGTGGATCGCGGCATCTACTGCGTCTCGTTCAACGGCGGCAGCGTCAACATCAGCAACGGCGACTTCGTGTTCAGCGTCACCGAGGGGTATATGATTGAGGGCGGCAAAGTCACCGCGCCGATCCGCAACGTCAACCTCATCGGCAACGGACCCGACGTGCTGCGCAAGGTGACCGCGGTCGGCAGCGACTTCCAGCTCAGTGACGGCCGCTGGACGTGCGGCAAGGACGGCCAGTCTGTCCCCGTCGGCGTCGGCATCCCAACGACGCTGATCAGCGGCATGACCGTCGGCGGCACCGCAATGTAAATCGTCGATCCGCGGGCGAAGGCCCGCCCGTACCGGCATCCGAGCACAGAAAGGATTCCCTCGTGAAGAAGCTCATCATTCTCGTAGCGATCATCGCCATCGCCGCCTTCGCGTTCTCGAAGCTCAGCGGCCACAACGAAGAGCACGAGTTCGGCGCATAGCCGGAGCCGCCTTCTCGCCCTGCGACAGATTAGGCGCACCTGAACGGCGCTGTCTCTCACGCTACCCAGTCCGCGGCTGGCCATGTGCGGTCGTGGATCGTGCAAGAGAGTCGGCGACGCAGTACGCAATCCTTGCCATCGCGCCGCGCGGAGTGACATGAACGAAGACCTGCTGTCCATAGCCGGCGACATCGTCGACCGCGCCCGTGCGCTCGGCGCCGACGAAGCGGACGCGTACCTGCTGAGCGGCGTCGAGTCCACCATCACCGTGCGCAAGGGCGAGATCGAAAAGCTGTTCGAGGCAGGATCGCGCGGCGTCTCGATACGCGTCATCAAGGACAAGCGCACCGCCGTCTGCAACACGACCGACTTCACCCCGAAGGCGCTCGATGAGATGGTGCGCACCGCCGTCGACCTCGCCCGCATCAGCGAGCCCGACGAATTTGCCGGCCTCCCCGCGAAGGAGGACCTAGCGACCGACATGGGCGCCGGCCTTCAGCTCTACGACGAGACCATCGAGTCCCTCACCGTCGATGAGATGAAGGACATCGTCCTGCGCGCCGAGCAGGCCGCGTTCGACTTCGACAGCCGCATCACGAACTCGGAGGGTGCCGAGTTCGGCGCAGAGCGCGGCCAGCTCGTGCTGGCCAACAGCCTCGGCTTCGCCGGCAGCTACCCGTACACCGCCGCCAGCTTCTCGGTCTCCGTCATCGCCGACGAACCCGATGGCAAGAAGCAGAGCGATTACTGGTTCAGCGCCGAGCGCATGTTCCACCGCCTGCAGTCGCCAGAAGACGTCGGCCGGAAAGCGGCCGCGCGCGTCGTGCGCAAGCTCGGCGGACGCAAGATCCCCACGTGCGAGGTACCCGTGGTCTGGGACCCCGCCATGACAGCCGGCCTGCTGGGCGCCGTCGCTGGAGCGGCCAGCGGCGAGGCGCTGTTCAAGCGCTCGACCTTCCTCGCCGACCTCGAGGGCCAGCAGGCGCTCTCGCCGCTCGTCTCAATCGTCGATGACCCGACGCTGCCCGGTCAGATAGCGTCCCGCCCATTCGATGGCGAAGGCGTGCGCACCCGCCGCAACGTCATCGTCGATGCCGGCGCCTTCAAGCAGTTCCTCTTCGACAGCTATTACGCTCGCCGCACCGGCCGCCACACGACTGGCAGCGCCGCGCGTGCTGGCGACAGCATCGGCGTCGGCGGCGGCAACCGCATGTGGCAGCCCGGCACGAGCGACCCGGCCGAGATCATCGCCGGCGTTGCGAGTGGCCTTTACCTGACCGAGATGATGGGATTCGGCATCAACCAGACCACCGGCGACTTCTCCCGCGGCGCTGCCGGCCTCTGGATCGAAAACGGTGAGCTGACGTACCCCGTGGTCGAGATCAACGTCTCGGGCAATCTCAAGGACATGCTCCGTGACATCGATGCCGTGGGCAACGACTTGCAGTGGTTCGCCGCCAGCGCGGCGCCCACGATCCGCATGTCGCGCATGATGGTCAGCGGCCTCTAGCTTCGAAGCTGGGTGCCTGCCCTCTCCCAGTGCCGGGCCCTCCCGACGACACATCCATGTGGAGGCGCCGCCTTCGGTTTCTGCCCCCGCCGGAACCGAGGGGCCCCGCCCGGTGTCTCTCCTTTGCTATGGCAACTCGCTTTCACTTTGCGGATGCGTTCTGGTTCCGGCTGCCCCTCAAGACGATCGTCGTCGGACTGTCGGTGTTTGCCATCCTCACGCTGTATCCCGCGCTCGGCAACGGCACGCCCGACGACCAGCAGCGCGCGGTCTTCGGATTCACGGTCCTGATGGCCTTCGTCGTCATGGCCAGCATCTTCGCCGTGGCCATCAACGACAGCCACGTCGTCATCGAGGGCGACACGCTGCACGTCCACTTCGAGGCCTTCTTCAACACGCGCTTCCCCCTTGCGGACATCGTCCGCATCACCGAGATCGACCCCCGGCCGCGTTGGCGCTATCGCTTCGGGCTCTCGACCGACTTCGAGGAGCGCATCTCCTGTAGCCACGGAGGGCCGATCGTCGAGATCGAACTGGCGCGACCGTGCTCAACCCAACTGTGGCCGCGCCGCATCCCCGTGCGCCGTTTCTGGCTCGCCGTACGCGAGTACGACGAGTTCCTCGCAGCCCTCCGTGCGCGCGTCCCTGCCGCGTTCGAGCCGGCGCTCGCCCGCTCTGCCTAGCCTGTATCATGGCCTCGAGAGGTCGGATGCATGCGCAACCGCGGCAGGCCACACCCCATATCCCTGATCACGACGGCGGCCTTCGGCGTGGCGCTGACCGCCGTGCTGATGATCGCCCTGTTCCCGGTCTTCCCGCGCCAGTTCAACATCCACGTCGGTGACACCGCCGCCCGCACGGTGAAGGCGCCGCGCTCCGTCTCATTCGAGAGCGCCACCCTCACAAAGCAAAAGCGCGATGAAGCCGCCAAGGCCGTCCCCCCGTCGCTGGTCTTCGATGCCTCCGTGCGCTCGAAGCAGCTAGCCCAGTACGACAAGGTCGCTGCGCAGGTCACGCAGATCCGCGCCCAGAACACCGACGCCGAACGCAAGCGCGACGGGTTGGCGGCGCTCCAACTCTCGCGCCGCAGCATCGACACCACGCTGGCGATGCTCGATGACCGCTGGCAGGCGGTCGCGGCCGAGGGCCGGCGCGTCCTCAACCAGCAACTCAGCGTGTCGCTCGACGACGCCGCAGTCGCAGGTGCGAAAGACTCCGTCGACTCGCTGATCACGCCCGAATTCATCGCCGATGAGGCGCTGCTGACGGCGGAGCTTGTGCGGCCGCTGATCGTCCCGACGCAGGCCATCGACGAGCCGCGCACCGAGCAGGCGCGAGAAGCCGCCCGAGCGGCGGTCTCGCCCCAGCGCGTCAACGTCGAAAAGGGCGACGTCATCCTTTCCGCGGCGTCGCGCGTAGACGAGGTCGCCATCGAGAAGCTGAGGGCCGCCGGGCTCGTCTCCAACCCCGTCGAGTGGCGCAACGTCGCCGCCGCCGCCATCGTCGCCGCCGTGGCAGCGGGCGCCGTCGCCGCCTACCTCTACGTCATGCAGCCCCGCGGCATCTCCTCCGAACGGCACTTGATCGCCCTCGCCGTCGTGACCGCGCTCCCCGTCCTCGTGGCGAAGTTCTACCTGCCGCTTGTTTTGCCCGATGAGCAGCGCTACTTCCTGGCGTTCATCCTGCCGATCGCCACGGCGCCGATCCTCATCGCCGCGCTGCTCGAGACCGACGTCGCCGTCGTCCTTGCCGGGGTGATCGGCGTACTCGCGGCGTTCGTCGGCGGCTTCCTGCCGAACATCTCGCTCGTCGCCTCGGTCGGCCCCCTCGATACGCTGCGCCTCATGCTCGTCTACGGCGTCGCGCCGCTGACCGGCATCTTCCTCGTCCATCGCGCGGACCGGCTCAACCGCTACCTCACGGCCGGCATCGCCGTCGCCGCCACCTCGTTCGCGCTGCTGCTCGCCACCTGGTTCATCGATGCCGACCGTCAGACCGCCGACCTGGGCTGGATGGCGTTCTCCTCCGGCGTCGGCGGCATCAGCGCCGGCGTGCTCGCGGCTGGCGCGTTCGTGACGGTGGGCGTGCTCTTCGGCGTCACGACGCGCGTGCAGCTCATGGAGCTGTCCCAGCTCAACGCGCCCCTGATGCACCGCCTCCAGGAAGAGGCGCCCGGCACCTTCCACCACAGCATCATCGTCGGAAACCTGGCCGAGCGCGCGGCCGACCTCATCGGCGCCGATCCGCTGCTCACACGCGTCGGCTGCTACTACCACGACATCGGCAAGGTGCTGCAGCCCGGCATGTACATCGAGAACATCCAGGGCAGCGAGAGCCCGCACGACAGCATGTCGCCCGCAGAGAGCGCCGAGGTGATCCAGCAGCACGTCCGCGGCGGCATGGAGCTGGCGCGGCGCGCGCGGCTGCCCGCTCGCGTCACGGCGTTCATCCCGGAGCACCACGGCACGCGGCTCGTCGCCTACTTCTACCGCAAGGCCGCCGAAGCGGACCCGGGCATCGACCCCGCATTGTTCCAGTACCCCGGCCCGCGCCCGCAATCACGCGAGACGGCGCTCGTCATGCTCGCGGACTCCACCGAGGCCGTCGTGCGCGCCAGCGAGGATCGCTCGCCCGAGCGCATCAACCAGCTTGTCGAAGAAGTGCTCGCCGAGCGCATCGCCGAAGGCCAGCTCGACGAGAGCGACCTGACGCTGCGCGACCTGCGCACCATCGCCGACTCGTTCAAGTCGACGATGCGCGCCGTCTATCACCCGCGCGTGCAGTATCCGGAGCCGACGGAGATGGAAACGCGACGCCGCGTCCTGCGCCTGCCGCTCCGCCCGCCCGCCGCCGAGCGCAACAACACCGGCCGCCGCAAGTACGAGCGATAGCCGGCCGCTACCCGTCGCCGAGCAGCGGGCCGCCCCGATCGAGCACCTTCCCCGTAACGGAGATGACGCTCGGGCGCTCTTCGCAATAACCGCCCATCTCGCACTTCTCGAACAGGAACGCGTCGCGGTCGCGGCTGTAGACGATCTGCCACGTGCCCGTCACCACGCTCTCCCGCCCGAGCGCAAGCTGCTGCTGCAGCACGGCGATGAGCGCCTCGATCTCTTTACGGCCCACGTGACACCTCGATTGGACTGCTGCGGAACCACCCTGCGTCCAGTATGGCAAACGCCCGTGGAGCGCGGGGAGCGCGCCGTGCGGCCGGCGCCCGCATCGGTATAATCTGGCGATCCCGGTTCCCAGCATCTCTGTGGTGCGAATGAAGCTCGCTGTCGACATCGCCGCCGGTAAACGCGCCCTGACGCTCGCCAATCCTGTCATGGTGGCGTCCGGCACGTTCAGCTACGGCGTCGATTATCCACGCGTGTTCGATATCCAGCGCCTGGGCGCAATCGTCTGCAAGACCACCACACTCCACCCGCGCGCCGGCAGCCCCACCCAACGCATCGATGAAACGCCCGCCGGCATGCTCAACTCCATCGGGCTCCAGAACATCGGCGTCGAGAAGCTGATCCGCGACATGGCGCCGGCCTGGGAGCGCTGGACCGTGCCCGTCATCGTCAGCATCCTCGGTAGCTCGGTGGAGGAGTACGGCGACTGCGCCGCCGCGCTCGATGGCGTCGCGGGCATCGCCGCACTCGAACTCAACATCAGCAGCCCGAATGCCCAAAAGGGCGGCATGGAGTTCGGCCAGGATCCCGATGTCGCAGCCGCCGTCACCGCCGCCTGTGTCCGCGCCACGACCCTGCCCGTCATCGTCAAGCTGACCCCGAACGTCACCGACATCGCCGCCGTCGCGCGCCGCGTCGTCGATGCCGGAGCGAGCGCGCTCTGCGTCATCAACACGCTGCAGGCTATGTCTATCGATCCCCGCGCCCGCAAGCCACGCATCGCGCGCGTCTTCGCCGGTCTCTCCGGCCCCGCGATGAAGCCTGTCGCGCTCCGCATGGTCTGGCAGGTCGCCGGCGCCGTCGATGTGCCCGTCATCGGCTGCGGCGGCATCATGAGCGGCACGGACGCCGTCGAGTTCCTGATGGCCGGCGCCACAGCCGTGCAGGTCGGCACCGCCACCTTCCGCAATCCGCTGGCCCCGATCGAGGTGCTCGATGGCATCGAGCGGTTCATGCGCGAGGAGGGCGTCGAGGACGTCCGCGAACTCGTCGGCGCGGCGCGTCCGGCCACTTTGTGAATCTGGAATCGCAGTTCCGCTGTTGGGCCGAATCTCCGCCACTAAGGGACGGAGTAGCGCGCCCCGGCCGTGATATGCGCGTGGCGGGGCCACTCGCACGAGGGGAAACCCTCATGCCACTGCCTGCCCTCCGCGGCGAATCCTACCCGCATGTTGATACTCGACAAGGACCGAACCCTGGATCGGATGATCTGGCTCAGCGGCCGCCACTCGGTCGTCGTGCCGGAGCAGTTCAGCTACGACCACGCCCCTGCCGCGTTTGAAGCGGCAAGCGTCGCCGTCGAGCCCGCCTGGCGCTGGAGCGACGCCCTCGCCGCTTCCGCACCACCGCAGCCGCGCGCAACTCGCCCAGGGCAGCTACCCGCGGCGGCGTGACCGCACGCGGCGGCGCATCATGCCCGGCGCCAGGTTCCCGTACGGCATCGTGCTACCATGCGCACCGCAACCATCCTGCAAACCGGACGATCGGTGTCACGATGCGCTCCCGGCCGATGCTCATCCTCGCCTCCGCGCTCCTCGCGATCGCCCTCACCGCGCCCGCCGAGGCCACGCACCCCGAATGCACCGTCGAGCGCGTGATCGATGGCGACACCTTCGTCTGCACCGACGGCACGCGCGTCCGGATGCTGCAGATCAATACGCAGGAGCTGGACGCCTGCGGTGGCCAGTGGGCGGCGGCCGCGCTGCGAAACATCTTCCTCCCGCCCGGCACGCAGGTGCGGCTGGAGTACGACGCCGTCACCGTCGACCGGTACGGCCGCGAACCTGCCGCCCCGATCGTCCGCGGCAGCGATGGCGCCGACTACAACATCAGCATCGTCATGGTGTACGTGGGGCTGGCGAAGGCCGCGTACTACGGCGATAACGCGAAGCTCCTCGACTGGGCGCGCGCTTCGCAGGAATGGGCTCGGGTTGCACAATGGAACATGTGGGCCCCCGGCGGCCCCTACAACGGCGCCACCAACTGCGGCGGCTGAGCCGCGGGCGTCGATCTCATCGCCGGCCCAGGCCGGCACGGGGCGTGGCAGCTACTGAGGCGCTGGCGGAGGCGCGGGTGGCCGCGTCGTGACCGTGAGCGTTGGGATGACCGGCGTGAGACCCTTCCGGTACAGCGGTGGCGTCGGTGTCGCCTCGGGCGTGTTGACCGGCGGCACGGCGGTGGCGCCACCGGGCGGTACCGGTTGTGCGGTGGCCGTCTCAGTCGCCGTCGCCGTTGCTGTCGCGATCGTGATTGGCGTCGACGTATCGGCCGGGGACGGCGTGCTCGATGGTGCGTCGCCCGACCCGACCACACTGCATGCCGACAGCACGATCACGCAGCCGGCAGCCATCGCGCCTTGCGCGGCTCGTGCTGCCCGAAGCCGCACCCCGCGAAGTAACCCCATGTGTCACTCCAGCTGATTTGCGCACCCGCGCTCACGCGTGCTTATCGACGGCCAGTGTACCGCCAGCGGCGCAACCCCTGTTTGCTACACTGCGGCGTCGCGACGGGGAGTGGCGCAGTCCGGTAGCGCGCCTGGTTTGGGACCAGGAGGTCGCAGGTTCGAATCCTGTCTCCCCGACCACACTTGACGCCCCCGAGCCGAACAAGCATCCCCTATTCGAACAAGCTCGCGGCGCTCCAGAGTTGGTAGTTCTCGCTTTCGTTGAACACGATGTTCACACTGCCGTTGTTGGACAGCGTCGCTGTGCTCACAACCACCAGCGAGTTGAACTGGCCCACCCCGGCGTTGTTCGACAGGTTCAGATTCGAGGAGGCGGCGTAGAGTGTGCCGGTGAGGTTATCGCCGGCATTGTTCTCCATCGTGACGGGCGCGGTGTTCTTTCGGTCATAGAAGATCGCCAGGCCCTGGTACGTCCCGCTGGCCGGCGCCGTGAGGTGATACTGGCCGTTGTTGCTCAGGCTCAACCGGCCGCCCGCCTGGCCCGTGTTACATGGCGTGGGGTACGCCGCGCACGCGAAGTAGATCATCACACCGCTGCCCGACAGGAGGCCGTGGTTGTTGATGTCGAGCATGCCCGTCACGACGTAGATGCCGGGATTCAGCGTGAGACGGCCGTTGTTGTCCGCCCGGAGGGTGGTGTAGACGCCCGGGCTGATCGTCCTCGCGTTGTTGTTCGTCACGATAACGGCCCCCTGGTTCGCCCCGGCCACGGTCGGAACGGGTACCGCGCCGAGCGGGTCAGGGATGGGGCTGATCCCGCGCACCGGCGTCGGGTGAAACGACGCGTTGTTCGACCCCTGGGTATTCCCGACGACACCGATCGACGTGGCCGTGATGCTGGCGTTGTTGGTCAACGACGCTGCGTTGTTCTGATCCGAGTTGACCACTACGCCGCCGTTGGTGATCGTGACATTCGCGTTGTTGCTCAGGTTCAGCGCCTGAGGGGCGTGGAGGCTCAGCGCGCACAGCCCGCAGGGCGGCCTCGTCACGAATCCGGCGACGCCGCGGCTCTTCACGCTCTTCTCCCCCGGCAGCACCACCTGGATGAAGAACGTCTTCGGATGCTCGTTGATGATGACCTCGGCGAAATGTGCATCTCCCGCGTGCGGCCCCGTCGTCGGTGGGATGTTCACCGTGACCGTGTTGTGCACGCCGTCATTGCCGTAGCCGTTGCCGGCCGCGTACTCCCTCGCCGCCGCTACCGCCACCGCGCTCGTCGCGCCCTCGTGGAGCGCCTCGGCGGCCGCCTGCGCAGCGGCGTCCGCCGCGTTCTGCGTCTGCCGCCGCTGCGAATAGAAGAAGCCGGCGTCGACGATCAGTCCCAGTAACCCGAGTAGCGCCGTCAGCGCGATCGCTCCGATGACCAGGAACTGTCCGCGCTCCTGCTTGACGTGCCGTGCCGTCGGTCTAATCATGGCGAGCCTCAATTGGTGATGTTCATGGTCGAGCTGCTGGTGAGCGTGAATGCGCCGATGCCCAGCATCCCGGAGAACATCGGATGGAAGCTATACGTCGTTGATACCGTGACTCTGCTGCCGGGCTGGTTATTCCCATCCGGCCAGCTGCTCGTGACCGTCAGGTTGTTCTGTTTGAGAGCGCCGGCGTACTTCGCCGCCGCAGTCCTCACCGCGACATCGTTCGCCGTCGGTCCGCTTGGCGCGCTGGATTTCCCGCCGTGGACGATGGCGTAGCGCGTGCCCTCCCGCGCCACCTCGGCAAGCGCGTTGTAGCTCCAGACCGCGCGTCCCACCTCCACCACCCCCAGCACGAGCATCATGAAAACGATGAACGACAGCGAGAACTCGACGAGGGACTGACCGGCCTCCGATCGATGCCGTCGCATCATGGGGCCACCCTCATCTGTGCCGTAGTCCGAAGCGTTACGCTGCCGGGCAGCCCCGGCCAATCGAAGATGGTGTGAAAGCCGTAGCTCACCGTCACGCGGGCAAAGGTCTTCCCGCGCGAATCCGTCCCGGTGACCGATGTCACCGTCGGGTGGCTCTTGAGCGATCCCGCGTCCTGCAGCGCGGCCTCCGTGATGCCCTCGGAATCGCCCGCGTTTGCCTGGCTCGCGGCCGCGTACTGGGCGCCCGTGCGCGCCGCATTGTTCACGACGACGTAGCTGAAGTACGCGCGGCCGAAATCGATGGCGCCGAGCATGATCAGCAACAGGATCGGCACCAGCACGGCCAACTCCGCCAGGCTCTGGCCGCGCTCTCTGCGGCCACGCCGCCGTCCGCGACCAAACCGGCCGGCTCCAGCGCGCGACACAGGCGGAACGCCGAACGGAAGCTCGGCGAGGCTTCGCCTCGGCCAGGCGCCGCGCCCGCAGCCGCGACCATTTCGGAACGTGTTCATGTGCGGTTCCCCATCGAACGCGTTGCTCGCGCTCCCCCGACTCGCTGCGCTTCGTCGCGCGCCCGTAACCCTAACCGGACCATCCGGAGGGCAGTGTCCTCCGAGATGAACGCAGCGTCCCTTACAGGTAGTTTCGGCAGATGCAAGCATTGCCGAAGGGGCGAGCGAAGCGCGGCATGCCTAGGCGGCGAGCCAGCCGAAGCTAACCGCACCCTCGAGCGGGCGGACCGCCGCCCGATGCCCTATACTGAGACCGGGCCGCCGCTCAGGCCGGCTCGCCGCGTGGATGCGGAACTCCCCGTATTGTTGAGTCTCCCACGCATTTGGTACGAGTAGGACATCGATGACGCGCGCCCGGCGCAAGTGCATCGACGCAATGCCAGCGCGCGGCCGCCGAAAACTGCCGCCCGCAGCACAAGGAGAAGCATGACCACCGCACAGACGACCGCGCCGGAAGGCGCATCCAGCGCCATCGCCGTCCGCGAAGACGTGCGCAACATCGCTATCATCGCCCACGTCGACCACGGCAAGACGACGCTGGTCGATGCCATGCTCTGGCAGAGCGGCGTCTTCCGCGAGAATCAGGAGGTCGTCGACCGGGTCATGGACTCGAACGACCTGGAGCGCGAGAAGGGCATCACCATCCTCGCCAAGAACACCTCCGTGCGCTTCGGCAAGTACAAGATCAACATCGTCGATACCCCCGGCCACGCCGACTTCGGCGGCGAGGTCGAGCGCACCCTCAAGATGGTCGATGGCGTGCTGCTGCTCGTCGATGCCAGCGAGGGTCCTCTGCCGCAGACCCGTTTCGTGCTCAAGAAGGCGCTCGAACTCGGCCTGCCGCCGATCGTCGTGATCAACAAGATCGACCGCAAGGACGCCCGCGTGCAGGAAGTCCTGAACGAGATCTACGACCTCTTCATCGACCTCGACGCGACCGAGGAGCAGCTTGAGTTCCCGGTGCTCTACACCATCGCCCGCGACGGCGTCTGCCGCATCGAGCCCGAAGGCGAAGACCACAAGCTGCAGCCGCTGTTCGAGGAGATCATCCGCACGATCCCGGCGCCCCAGTACGACCCGCAGTCGCCGCTGCAGATGCTGGTGCTGAATCTCGATTACTCCGAATTCGTCGGCCGCCTCGCGATCGGCCGCATCGTCAACGGCACCGTGCAGAGCAAGCAGGATGTCGGCGTGATACGGCACGATGGCAGCGTCGGCCGGACGCGCGTCAGCTATCTCTACGGCTTTGAAGGCCTGGAGCGCGCCGAAGTGGCTGAGGCTGGCCCCGGCGACATCGTCGCACTCGCCGGCTTCGACGAGGTGAACATCGGCGATACGATCACCGACCCCAACGACCCGCGCGCGCTCGCGCGCGTCACGGTCGACGAACCGACCGTCAGCATGATGTTCTCCATCAACACGTCGCCGTTCGCCGGCCAGGAAGGCACACTCGTTACGTCGCGCAACCTCAAGGACCGCCTCGAGCGCGAGATCCTGACGAACGTCGCGCTTCACGTCGAGCCCGGCAACTCGGCCGATGCGTTCAAGGTGTCCGGCCGCGGCGAGCTGCAAATGGCCATCCTCATCGAGACGATGCGCCGCGAGGGATTCGAACTCTCCGCCAGCAAGCCCGAAGTTATCGTCCGCGACATCAAGGGCGTCAAGAACGAGCCGATGGAGCACCTGGTCATCGACTGCCCGGAGGACTACGTCGGCATCGTCACGCAGAAGATCTCCAGCCGCAAAGGCCGCATGGCCAACATGGTGAACCACGGCACCGGGCGCGTGCGCCTGGAGTACCGCATCCCGTCGCGCGGCCTGATCGGCTTTCGTAGCCAGTTCCTGACGGACACGCGCGGCACCGGCCTGCTCAACCACCTGTTCGACGGATACGAGCCCTGGCAGGGCGAAATCCCCCATCGCACCAACGGCGCGCTCGTCGCCGACCGCACCGGCACGGTGATGTCGTACGCCATCGAGCACGCGCAGGAGCGCGGCGAGATGTTCGTGGAGGCCGGTGACAAGGTCTACGAGGGCATGGTCGTCGGCGAGAACGCCCGCGATGGCGACATCGCCGTCAACATCACCCGAGAGAAGAAGCTGACCAACATCCGCCAGTCGACGTCCGACATCGCGGTGCATCTCTTCCCCGCCCGCAAGATGTCGCTCGAGCAGGCGCTCGAGTGGATCGCCGACGACGAGATGCTCGAAGTGACGCCGAAGAGCCTGCGCCTCCGCAAGCGCGCACTCTCGGGCGGCGAACGCGCCCGCCAGGCCCGCAAATAGCGGCGCTGCACGCTCGTGTAGGACAGACGCCCTCGCCTGTCCAGCCCTCACGTCGCCGTCACATCCCTTCACACTAAGGCGCGGCCGCGCTTTACTTGGCGTCATGGACGCTGAAGAGATCGTCTCGGAACTGCGCGCGCTCGCCAATCCGGCGAACGTCGAGGGCATGGCGCGCTACGGCATCAGCCCCGTCAACACGCTGGGTGTCTCCATTCCGGCGCTCCGTGCCTTGGCGAAGCGCGCCGGCCGCGACCACGCGCTCGCGCAGCAGCTTTGGGACACCGGCATCCACGAGGCGCGCATCCTCGCCGCCATGGTCGACGAGCCAGCGAAGGTCACGAAGCGCCAGATGGACCGCTGGGCTGCCGACTTCGACTCATGGGACATCGTCGATGGCTGCTGCGGCACGCTCTTCGACAGGACGCCCCACGCCTACGACAAGGCCCTGCAGTGGAGCCACAGCCGCCGCGAATACGTGAAGCGCGCCGGCTTCGTCCTCATGACGCAACTCGCCGTGCACGACAAGAAGGCGCCGGACGAATCGATGCGGCAGTTCCTGCCGGTCATCCTTCGCGAGTCCGGCGACGAGCGGAACTTTGTGAAGAAGGCGGTGAACTGGGCTCTCCGCCAGATCGGCAAGCGCAACCGCCGCCTCAACGCCGCCGCCGTCGCCACCGCGCACGAGATCATCGCCCTCAACACCCGCAGCGGCCGCTGGATCGCCCGCGACGCCCTCCGCGAACTCCAGAGCGACGCCGTGCAGCGCCGGCTGAAGAGCTGACGCGTCGGCGCAATGTGATGCCGTAGGGTGTCTGGGTGTCTCCGCCGAGTTGCGCGCCCGGCACGAATCGACGTGGCAATCCACTCCTGTCCACGCTGACGCCCACGATGTCGGCCGCGGGTGCCTGGCGCGCGCTAATCAGCCGCGCTGACCTTACTGGCGAGCCGCCTGAGCGCCAGCCGATAGAGCCGTCTGTCGAACAGGACCTGCCAGGGCTGCGTGAGCAGATCGGCAAGTCCCTTCAGCTTCATCTCCTGCGCCACGGTCAATTGTGTGCCGCCGTCGCTTGGCTGGTACCGCCAGACGACCGACATGCTCTCCAACAACCCGCTCCACAGACCACGTCCTGATCCGGGCACAACCTCCTGTCGCAGCAGTTGCCCTTCTTCCCAGTCAGTTGTGACCATCCGATAGGTCACAGTCCTGCCCGCGTTCCTTGCGGTGAACTCGTACTCAGCGCCCACGCCCTCCGTCCGTTCACTCAACCGCCTGACACGCCGGATCGCGGGGAACCACTCGGGCGTACGATCGATGTCCTTGCAGTAGTCCCAGACCCTCGCCGGCGGCGCGCTGATGTGCCCGGCCACCGTGATTCTTGCCATCTCCGTCACCCCCGCTCAGGTCGCCTCACGCGACATTCGCACCCTGCGGATAGCTTCCCGCGCGGCGTGTCGAAGCGTCGCGTCAGATACGCGTCCAGTCTCCACCCGCAGCGCCGACGGAGTCAACCGGCGTGAGTGGAATCAACATCACAAGTCGGCTTCTCCATCGTTCCGCTACCTACTTCTCCACTCCCACGCTGATCCAGTACGATGCGCCCGGATTCCCGTTCGACTAGGAGGCACGCCATGGCAGATGACCGCAAGTTCGAGATCTCCCTGGCCGCGTGGTCGATGCACCGCATGTTCTTCGCGAAGGAAATCGACCAGCTCGGCATGGTCGACCTCTGCCACGAGCTCGGCATCGGCGGGCTGGAGCTGGTCAACACCTTCTTCCCGTCGCCGCAGTACGGTTACCTCAAGCAGCTCCGGAAGCGCGCCGAGGATGCCGGCGTCAAGATCCTCCTGATCATGTGCGATGCCGAAGGCAGCATGGCCGGACCCGAGCGCGCCAGCCGCATGCTCGCCGCCAGGAACCACCACAAGTGGGTCGATATCGCCGCCGTGCTCGGTTGCCACTCGATCCGCTGCAACACCGGCGCGCAGGAAGGCGACCCGGATGCGCTCGACCGCTGCGCCGAAAGCTTTGCCGCGCTCGTCGAGTACGCCGACGCAGTCAGCATCAACGTCCTCATCGAGAACCACTGGGGGCTCTCGTCGGACCCCGGCTGGCTGATGCCGCTGATCGAGAAGGTGAACCACCCGCGCTTCGGCACGCTGCCCGATTTCGGCAACTTCCCCGACGCCATCGACCGCTACGATGCCGTGCGCCGCATGATGCCGCGCGCGAAGGCCGTCAGCGCGAAGTGCTACGACTTCGACGCCGCCGGCAACGAGACGAAGATCGACTACCCCCGCATGATGAAGATCGTCGATGAGGCCGGCTACCGCGGCCACGTCGGCATCGAGTACGAAGGCGAGCGCCTGCCCGAGCGCGAGGGCATCCTCGCCTGCAAGGCGCTGCTCGAACGCCTCCAGCAATAAGCACGCACGCGCATCGGAAGTGAGACGACATTGAGCGCTAACCCACGCATCGCGATTATCGGCGCCGGATTCATCACACGCGTCGGCCACCTGCCCGGCTACAAGGCCGCCGGCGCCAGCGTCGCCGCCATCTGCGATCTGAACCCCGCGCCCGCGAATGCCCTGGCCGCCCAGTACGGCATCCCGCGCGTGTACGAAGACTGGCGCGAGATGATCGAGAAGGAGCAGCCGGACATCGTCAGCGTCTGCCTGCCGAACGTCCTGCACCGCGAGCCGACGCTCTTCGCGCTCGAAGCCGGCGCGCACGTGCTGTGCGAGAAGCCCCTCGCAACCACCGTCGCGGAGGCGCGCGAGATGTTCGCGGCAGCGAAGCGCGCGGACCGCCACCTGATGGCGGCGCAGAACTGGCGTTGGGACGCGAACTCCCGCGGCATCCGCCGCATCGTCGAGACCGGCGACATGGGCGAGATCTACTACGCCGAAGCGACGGCGCTGCGTCGCATGGGCATCCCCTCCTGGGGCGTCTTCCACCAGTCGAAGCTCTCGTCCGGCGGTGCGCTGCTCGATGTCGGCGTGCACATGCTCGACCTCGCGGTGTGGCTCATGGGCAACCCGGAGCCCGTTCGTGTCTCCGCGAAGACGCAGCGCAAGTTCGGCACGCGGCCCGAGATCGCGAAGATGATGCGCAACGCCTGGGATCCCGAGCAGTTCGACGTCGAGGATTTCGCCGTCGCTCTCGTCCACTTCGACAACGGCGCCACACTGCTGGTCCGCACGTCCTGGGCCACCCACATCGACGCGGAGACGTTCACGGTGCGGCTCGTCGGCACCGAGGCGGGCGCAACGACCACGCCGCCCGTGGTGCACCGTAACCACGCCGGCATCCCCGTCGATGAGCACCTCCAGTTACAGAAGGTGAACTCCTACGAGCGCGAGATCGCGCACTGGCTGCGCGTCGTCGCCGGCAAGGAACAGCCGCTCGTCACGCCGGAAGAGACCATCAACGTGCAGCGCATCATCAACGCCGCCTACCGCTCCGCCGCCGAATCGCGCGAGGTCGAAGCGTAAGTGCTCAAGCGACGCGAGGTCGAAGCATGAGCCCGCTGACGCTGTTCGGCGCGCTCGCTGTGAGTTCGATGCTGTTGTTCTACGCGCTCGAAGCACGAGCGGCCGTCTTCGTCCTCCTGTTCGCCGCCGCCTGCCTCGCGTCCGCTGCGTACGGCTTCCTGCAGGGCGCATGGCCCTTCGGCGTCGTCGAGGTCATCTGGTCCGGCGTCGCCCTGCGCCGATGGCAGCAGCACCGATAGGGCCGTCGTTTCGAAATCGCGCTACCTAGCGCAACGCAAAGCGTGGATCGCAGCCGCCCCCGGCTGCCACTCCGGCGTTAGGCGGCCCACCGCCGTCACCCCCGCCAAGTGCCCCGCGCGACGGCAGGCACGAAATCACCCAGGTCCGCCGGGAACTTGATCGTGCGGCCATCCTCGGCGCTCTTGTAGCACGCCATCAGCACCTCCGTGACGGCGAGGCCGTCGTGCCAGGTCTCGTCCGGCATCCGGCCGTCGAGGAACGCCCGCACCATGTGCCGGTTCTCCGCCGTGTAGCCGTACACCCCCGGCTCGTCGGCGATCACCGGCATCAGCCCCTGCTCCGCGTTCTGCTTCTCGACGAGGTCCTCGCCCGCCGCGCCGCGGATCTTCCGACCCAGGAACACGCTCAGGTCCGTCGACAGGCTGTCCACCTGCATCGAGTACTCCGGCCCCAGCAGCTCGGCCCGCAGCCGCAGCGCCGGCCCCACAAAGCTCCACGACGTCGTGGCCTCTATCAACAACCGCTCGCCGCCCGGCGCGCGCAGTGTGACGGCCGCGCGGGCGAAGTCCTCGGCCGGCGCCTTCCCGTAGTCCACCTGCCCACCCGACATCTCCTTCAGCAGTTCGATGTACTCCGGCCGAGTCCACTTCAACGACGCGATCTGCGCGTTCACTTCCTCCACCTGCAGCGCCGTGCGCGCCTCGTCCGGCCCCGTCAGCAGGAAGCGCCCGGCCTCGTAGCTGTGGCAAAGCATGTCGTTGAGCACGCCGCCGCCCTGCCGCTCGCCGCTCCAGAACCACGGCATGTGCGGACCGCTGTGCTCCTCGGCCGCGCGCGCCAGGTAGGGCCGCCCGGCGATCGGCACCGCACGCCGCCAGATGATGTCCTTCCCTCGCGTGATCGCCGGCTCGAACACCTGGTTCTCGAGATACCCGTGCAGCAGCGGCGCCGATGCGATCAGCTCCATCATCCGCCGCGCCTCCGCCAGGTTGCGCGCCAGCGGCTTCTCACAGGCGATGCCGATCAACTCGCCTTTGCCGCTCTTTACGGCGTCGGCGATCTCTTCGATCACCGCCACGCGCGTGTCGTTCGTCGTGGCGATCCAGAGCGCGTCCACGCGCGGGTCCGCAACCAACTCAGTGATGGAGCCGTGGATCGTCGTCTCGCCCACGCCGAGGTCGCGCGCCATCGCCGCCAGTTTCTCCGCGTTTGCGCGCGTCGGGCTGAACACGCCCGCCACGTCGCAGTCACGGACGCCCACCAGTGACGCCACGTGGAAGCGGTTCATGAACCCCGCCCCCACGAACCCGATGCCAAGAGATCGCTTCGCCATGTCTCGCTCCTCTGCGTCCGCTCTTGATCAGCGCCATTCTGCCCGCATGAAGCGATACGGGGTAGTGGGCGAGGACGAATTCATTGGCTGGGCTGCGAACAGCGGGCAACGCAGGGTGCTGGCGCGCCTACAACCTACTCCCTACCACCTCGCGCCTACGGCGCAACCGACGGTGCCGGGGTCGGCGTGCCGGTGGCTGTCGCCGTCGCGGACGGCGTCGGCGTGACCGAGGGCGTGCGCGTCGCCCGCACGGTGCGCGTCGGCGACGGCGTGTGGGTTCTGGTCGGCGAGGGCGTGGGCGTAGCAGGCGGAGCCTTCGGCTCCTTGCCCGGCGGATTATCACCGAAGTACACCAGCGTCTCGTACGGCGTCACGCCGTAGCGCCAGATCGACACCTGCGGCATGTCAGCCGCCCACGCGGCATGCGCGAACCGTGGCCAGGTCGCCGGGTCGCTCGCCGCTCCCTGCCCGACTGGGATTACCTCGCGCTGGTACGGCGCCAGGATCTGCGCCGTGACATCGATCAGGAACTCCGGCGTCATGCCGTTCACGCCCGTCGGGTAGCCGCTCCCATGATAGCCGTCGATGTTCCCCGGCGTGTCGAACGTGTCCCAGTAGAGCTGCGGCCAGATGCCGTCCGTGATCGCGACGAACTCATCCATCGGCACGAGGTTGATGCGCCACGGCCGCGGGTCGATGCTGATATCGACGCGCCCGAACGGCGTCCGCCGGCGCAGTTCGTCGCCGAAGCGGAGCGCGTCGTCTCGGCTGCCGAGCCAGAACCCCGATGACCCCTCCAGGTCCAGCGTCAGGCTGCGCGCGCCCGCCGACAGCACGTCGGCCGCCATCTGCGCCTCCTGCACGGGGTCGATGCCCTTGATCACGGACCACGCATGAAACGGCACGCCCGCCCGCTCAAAGAGCTTCGCTACCGCCTCCACCTTCGCCGGGCCGCTGATCGCGCTCGGCGAGTGGTCGTACGTCGACATCCATTCGATGCCGTCGTGCGTCTTCAGGAGAACGGCGATGTCGTTGGCGGCCAGGTTCGCCGCGATCTGCTCGGGCCGCCCGTCCGAGGCGAACTGCCACACCCACGCGCGATGCCGATGCGGCATCGCCGTCTTCTGTTGCTGTATGCGCCGGATCAGCGCCGGGTCGCACTGGGTATTCGCCAGCGTGAGCGCCGCCGCTCCGGCCGTCACCGCGGCCGCCTGCAGGAAGCGCCGCCGGCTCATCCCATGATCCAAGATGCCACGCCTGTCCATCCCGACCTCCTTGCCCTCACCGCCTCCGCATCTCGAAGGCTACGGTAACAGACCGCACCCGGTTTTTCCACAGCGGCATGTCACCCGTCGGCCGCAGACACGGGTCTCTCGTCGAGCAGGCACGAGCTACAGGTTCGAGAGCATTGCTGTGGTCACGAGTCGCGGATGAGACCGGCTCAGCGCTCGGTGGTGCGGGCCGGGGAGGAATCGTTCCTGCGGCCGATCAGACCCGCCGCGCCACGTAGCGTCCCGCTCGAAGCGCATCGAGAAACGCCGCCTCGTCCCGCACGTCGTCGCTGAACTCCGTGGCGCACACGCCGACCTCGCGCACGGCGTGCGAATCGCTGCCGCCGATGCCGGGCAGCGCGAGTCCGCGTGCGAGCCTGGCCGCGTTGTCGTTCTGCAGCATGCCCTCGGTGCCGTTGTGGATCTCGATCGAGTCGAAGACCGACGCTAGATCCTCGGGCGGCAGGGTGCCGTAGCGCCGGCTGGGATGTGCCAGATACATCAGCCCGCCCTCGGCCCGGACGATGCGGTGCAACTCCGAGAGGTGCGCCATGGAAGCATGGTGGTACGGCACGCCGAAGACGAGCACGTGCCCTACCTCCGTCGTCACTTCCATCCCCCGCAACACCACGAAGTCCATCTCTGCGGCCACCCGCTCGCAGTCCTCCAGCGGCCACAGCGCATCATGTTCCGTGATGCACACGCCGCCAACCCCACGCGCGACAGCCGCACGCACCAGCGCATCGGGCGTGAGCGCGCTGCAGGCGGAGTGCACCTTCGTATGACAGTGAAGGTCTATCAGCACGCGGCTTCGCCGCCCGCTGATGGAACAGACAGCAGAGGACAAAGAACAGACCGAATCCCAAGCATGATGCGATCGTACGCCAGCTCACACCCTCGCGACAGACCGCGACATGGCTCGAAAGCGCATCTGGACAAGCAGACGGCCAGCGCATCGCCGCTTTACGCGACATCGCACCGGCCGTTCTGTTCTCTGTTCTCTGCTGTCTGTTCTGGCAATAAGGCGGCCTTCGGCCGCCTTATTGCCAGCCCTTCCGCGCGCCCGCTACCATCTCCAGCGGGCCGGCCGGCCAGTTGAACCCCAGCCGCATCGCCGCGTTGATGTCGTCCGCGCTGGCGATGCCCTCGTCGAGCACCTTGCGCGACTCCGCGACCATCGCGAAGTAGATGCGGTTGGCCACGAAGCCGTACTTGCCAGGCGCATCCTTCACGCGGATCGGCACCTTGCCAAGCCGCTCGGTGAGCGCGACCATCGTCTCGATCGTCTCCTGCGACGTCTCCGGCGCGTAGACGATCTCGATCGGCTTCATGATGAACGCGGGGCTGAACCAGTGGAAGCCGATGAACCGGTCGCGCCGCGACACCGCCTTGTTCACGTCCGAGATCGCGAACCCCGACGTGTTCGACGCGAAGATCGCCTCCTTCTTCACCAGGCCGTCCAGTTCCGAGAACACGCTTTTCTTCAGGTCCAGGTTCTCCGGCACGGCTTCCACGATCAGGTCGCAGTTGCGCAGGTCGTTGACCTCTTTCGTGAACGAGAAGCGCGCGACCGTCGCCTCGAATTCCGGCTGCGTCATCTTCCCGCGCTCGACGCTGCCCTTCAGCCCGAAGCGGCCTTCCACCATCGACGCCCGCGTCTTCTCGATCAGCTCGTCGTTCAGGTCGCGGATGATCGTCTGGAAGCCGTGCGCCGCGAACGTCTGGGCAATCCCGCCGCCCATTACGCCGCCGCCCATGACTCCGACCAGCTTGATGTCGTCTACACTCATATCTCGTCTCCTCCCGATGCGTTTCTGATCGTATGGCGACCCCGGCGATGTGTCCAGACGGCCCGCCGCCCTGCGCCCGCCGGTAGCGACACGGTGCGCCGTGCCTAGCTGCAGATCCGGCGTACCGTCTCGAACAAGATTTGCGTCCCCAGCCGCATGTTCTCGACGGTGATGCGCTCGTTGTGCCCGTGGATCGTCATCGCCTCATTCATCTCCAGCAGGTACGGGATAAAGCCATACGACGTGATCCCGTGCCTGCGAAACACCCGCGAGTCCGTGAACCCCGATGACACACTCGGCAGAACCAACGCCTCCTCGACGTGATCGTGCACAGCCGACTCAATGACTCCGAACAGCTCGGTGTCGATCGGCGATGCCGGCGTGCTCGACGCGAAGAGCGTCTCCACCCGCACCTTCGGATCGCCGATGATGTCGCGCACCTGTTGAGTGAACGCTTCCGGGTCTTGCCCGGGCAGCAGGCGGCAGTCCAGCGTCGCCTCGGCGATGGCCGGGATGACGTTGTGCTTCATCCCCGCGCGCACCGTCGTCGCGCTGACGGTGTTCGTCAGGATGGCGTTCGCCAGCAGGTTCCCCCTCGCGAGCGTCTCCATCGACTCCTGCGAAGGCTCGACCTCCATGATACGGTTCCGATACAGGCGGTCGAAGTAGTTGCGCAGCTCCGGCACGACGGTCACCGGCCGCGACCAGTCCTGCACTCGTTGCAGCGCCCGCACGAGCCGGTCCAGTGCGTTGTCCGCATGCGGCACCGAACCGTGGCCCGGCCGCCCCTCTGCGACGAGCTTCAGCCACAACGGCCCCTTCTCGCTGACCGAGCAGTTGAACGCCGGCCGGCGCACACCGAACACCTCGGCGCTGCCCCATCCGCCCTCGTTGATCACGTACTCCGCATCGAGCGTCTCCGGGTGGTGCCGCTCCATCCACTCGATGCCCCACGCGCCGCCCGCCTCCTCGTCAGCCAGCGCCATGTAGACGATGTCGCGCGTGTGTGGCAGCTTGTGGCGCTTGATGATGAACATCGCCAGCAGCTCCATGATGCCCATCGACTTCATGTCGAGCGCGCCCCGGCCGTAGATCACGCCGTCGACCACGGCCCCCGAGAACGGCTCGAAGTCCCAGTACTGGCGTTCCACCGGCACGACGTCGGTGTGGCTCAGCAGGATCAGCGGCGCCTTTGTGCCGTCGCCCGCCAGCGTCGCCGTCATGTTCATCCGCTCGGCGCCGTGCTCGTGCCCGTCCGACGCATCGTAGAACGCGATGTCGTCGATGCCTTCCTTCCGGAACAGCCCGGCGAGCCAGTCGCAGGCGGCCTTCTCGCGCCCCGGCGGGTTCGACGTGTCGATGCGTATGAACTCGGAGAGAAGCTGTGTCGCCTCCTCCGTGACCGCGTCCCAGTCGATGTTCAAAGCCTCGGCGGCCATATGCTGCTCCTCGCAATTCGGCGGCGTAGCGGAATTGTAGTTCAGCCCGCCCCCAGCAAACAGCCGTTCACCACGCCGGCCCTCGCGACCGTTCGGCGCCCCCCAGACAGCATCTCTGCTCCCTACCGTTGTTGCTCCCCGTTGGCCGCTTTGCTGTTTGCTGTTTGCTGTCGGCGCGCCGCACCGTCGCCCTCCCGTAGCCTTTCCGCCATCCACGCGTCGGGCAGCACGCCACCGCTACCACCGAGAATGGCCGCAGGAAACCGGAGGAGGTGCCTGATGCGGACGCTGCTGTTGGTCGTCGTGATGGTTCTGCTGGCGCTCGCCGCCGGCCTCTCGTTCGTGCTGCCTGCGGCAGCCCAGCGAGAGCCATCGGCCGAGTTGGCGTTCGGGTGTGGAGACACGGTGCTCGCTTCGCAGGAGACCGTGCTGATCAGCTGCGACGCGGTCGCGCGGAACACAGGCACGATACGGCTTTCCGGCCCGCAGCTTCAGTTCATCCCGGCTGCCGCCGTTCCGCCGCCCGACTTCTACCTGTTCTGGAGCGCGACGCACGACGGCGTGCGGTCGATCCCGGGTGAGGTGCAACTGACGTACGACTTCGGCGACATCGAGCCGGGCGCGTCCAGCGTCATCGAACTCGAAATCATCCTCCGTAGCACGCACGACTACGGCGCCGACGTCGCACTCGTGGCGGAGCCCGGCATGCGCGAGTACGGCCGCACGACGATCCGGGGTACGGTCACACCGGAGGGCGGGGCGACCGTCCCGGCACTTCTCACCCGCGAGGATGACCGGCGCGCACCGCCGCTGACCGACGCCACGTATCGCCTGGCCGTCATGAACTTCGGCGATACCCCGTACGACGACGTCTCGGCCGAGCTTTCGCCCGGCACGGGTGTGAACGCCGTAGGCGCGCCCGACTGGAAGCCGGCGGGCGATGCGGGCAGGCTGGTGGCGGACTTCGGCTCCCTGCCCGGTTCCGCAACCATCGAGCGCACCTTCACGCTCGCGCCAGCCAACCGAGACTGCACGGAAGCACGTCCGGTGCTCGTCGTGACGACGACGCAGGGTGGCGCCGTCCGGCGGCAGCCGCTCGTGGACGATGGCGTGCTCTTGAACTTCTGCGGTGGCGGCGAGCCGGATCCGGGCGGTGTGACGCTGCCGCACGGCGGCTTCGGGCCTTCCGCAAGCGCCGGGCGCGCGCACTGGCCGGAGACGACGCTGGCCGCCGCCGGTGCGCTGTGCGCGGCGATGGGGGCGGCAACCGCACGCCGCCGGAGGGGATAGCTGACCGTATCCCACGAGCCGGCCGATTCGCCATGCGACTGATGGCGGATGCAGATAGCGCCGCCTGTCACTGGCGGCGACGTCTCGCGCCACGTTAGCCTGAAGGGTGAATGTCGACGCAGAGCGGCGCGCGGCCTACCTGAAAGCCTACGAGGACTGGCAGCACCAGCTTTCCGCCCTCCACGAGGTCTTCCTCGACGGCTCCAAGACGCTTGCGGGCGACCAGATGAAGGGCCTGCTGAACCGCGAGGCGCGCGCCAAGGAACGCTACGACCGGGCGCGGCTCGAACTGCTCGGCATTTCGCCGCCGGGCGCGACTCCGTTCGATTGACGGGAGCCATGTTTGACTGAGGGCTGGGTCGATTACCTGACGGGGCCGTACGGCTTCATCTTCGCCTTCGCCGCCGGCATCCTGTCATTCCTGTCGCCGTGCGTGCTCCCCCTCGTGCCCGCCTACCTCGCCCACATGACCGGCACCACCGCCACGCTCGAACCCGGCAGTTCCGACCGCCGCGAGACAGTCACGCACGCCGCGGCCTTCGTGCTCGGATTCACCGCCGTATTCACGTTCATCGGCGCATCCGTGGGGCTGCTCGGCGCGCTTGTCAGCCAGGACTCCAGCTACGCCGTCCGCGATAATCTGCCGCTGCTGGCGAAGATCGGCGGCGTCTTCCTCGTGATCATGGGCCTCAACCTGATCGGCGTCATCCGAATCCCGTGGCTCTATCGCACGTACACGCTCGAGACCGCTACGGCCCGCCCCGGCGCCGCCGGCGCGATGGCGATGGGCGGCGACTCGTGGCATCGCCTCACCTACGTGAAGTCGTTCGGCATCGGCGCAGCGTTCTCCGTCGGCTGGACGCCCTGCATCGGCCCCGTCCTCGGCGCGATCTTGACGTTGTCGGCGTCGACTTCGTCGGTCTGGAAGGGCGGCTATCTGCTGCTGGTCTACTCGCTGGGCCTCGGTGTCCCGTTCATCATCACCGGCCTCGCGGTCGTGCCCGTCACCGGAGTCCTCCGCCGAATGCGGGGCGTCATGCCGTTGGTAGAGGTCCTGACCGGCGTGCTGGTGATCTTCGTCGGCGTGCTCTTGTTCTTCAACGAGCTGGCGCTCTTCAACTCCTATTTCAGCAAGATCCCCTTCCTCGATCGCTTCAATTCGATCTAGACGGACGCGCCCGGCCATCCAACCCGGGCTCAACCGATACACTGGCCCCATGTCGCGCAAGCCTGCACAACAAGCCGCGCTCTTCGCTCCCACCCTGGGCGACGGCGAGCCACACGCCGGCGCGCCGCTTGCCGCGCGCATGCGTCCGCGCAGCTTCGAGGAGTACGTCGGCCAGGAGCACCTCGTCGGCGAAGGGCGCATCCTGCGCCGCCTCGTCGCCAGCGACAGCCTGCCGTCGATGATCCTTTGGGGCCCGCCCGGTACCGGCAAGACCACGCTCGCCCGCATCATCGCCCGTCACACCAACGCCACCTTCGTGCCCGTCTCGGCGGTGTCCGCGGGCGTCGCCGACCTCCGAAAGGCCGTCTCGGAGTCCCGCGCGCGCATGAGCGCCGGAGAGGGTCGCACGGTCCTCTTCATCGACGAGATCCACCGCTTCAACAAGGCGCAGCAGGACGCCATCCTCCCCTTCGTCGAGGACGGCACCATCACGCTGATCGGCGCCACAACCGAGAATCCGTCGTTCGAGGTGATCGGCGCGCTGCTCTCCCGCTCGCGCGTCTTCGCCCTGAAACAACTCGAACCGGAGGACATCGAGCGGGTCCTCCGCAACGCGCTGGTCGACGAGGAGCGCGGCCTCGGCCGCAGCGGTGTCGCCGTCGACGACGACGCCCTCGCCGCCTTGGCGGCATCGGTCGGCGGCGATGCGCGGATCGCGCTGAACGCGCTCGAGGCCTCAGTTGCGGGCGCGCTCGAACGCGACGCCGCCGCGCCGCGCGTCTCTGTTGCCGACATGGAGGAGGCGCTCCAGCATCGCACGTACCTGTACGACCGCGCGGGCGATGCCCACTATGACACGATCTCGGCGTTCATCAAATCCCTGCGGGGATCCGACCCGGACGCGGCGCTCTACTGGCTGGCCCGCATGATCGAGGCTGGAGAGGATCCGCTGTTCATCGTCCGCCGCATGGTCATCCTGGCGTCAGAGGATGTCGGCCTCGCCGATCCGATGGCGCTCATGGTGGCGACGTCATGCCAGCAGGCGGTGCACTTCATCGGCTTACCCGAGGCGTTCTACGCGATGGCCGAGACGGCGCTCTACCTGGCGCTCGCGCCCAAGAGCAACAGCACCGGCACCGCCTACATGGCCGCGCTCCGCGATGTCGAGGCAACGCGGAACGACCCGGTGCCGCTGCACCTGCGCAACGCCGTCACTGGCCTGATGAAGCAGATGGGATACGGGAAAGGCTACAAGTCCGCCCACGACCACGAGGGCGGCATCGTCGAGCAGCAGCACCTGCCAGACCGGCTGGCCGGCCACCGCTACTACCGTGGCACCGACCGCGGCTGGGAAGGCCGCCGCAAACGCGAGCGAGAAGGCGATGCCCCAAACAACGGGACCTGACCCGGGCGACGGCGCGCCCACGCATGCCAGATCACACACACACAAGAGGCCCGTCCACGTTGGACGGGCCTCTCTCATCTCGTTCGCGCTTCCAGCTACTACCTCAGTACCCCGTGCGGGCCATCTCCCGCAGACGCCGGATCCGCTCCTCGATCGGCGGGTGCGTGCTGAACAGTCCTGAGAAGTTCTGGCTCTTCAGCCCCGCCAGCGGGTTCACGATATACATGTGTGCCGCGGCCGGGTTCACCTGCATCGGCCGCATCCGCGCTCCCGACTCCAGCTTCGCCAGCGCGTCGGCCAGGGCCTCCGGGTCATGCGTGGTCTTCGCGCCGGTCTTGTCCGCCTCGTACTCGCGCGTGCGCGAGATCGAAAGCTGCACGATGCTCGCCGCGATCGGCATCAGCACGATCGCCAAGAGCGCCAGCAACGCGTTGTCGTTGTTCCGGCGCCCACCCAGCAGCATCCCCCACATCATGCTGTGCGTGACCCACGCGATCGCGCCCGCCAGCATCGCCGCGACCGCGCCGATCAGGATGTCGCGGTTGCCGACGTGCCCCAGTTCGTGCGCGATCACACCCTTCAACTCGCGGTCGTCCAGGAGCGACATGATCCCGGTCGTCGCGGCGACGACCGCGTGCTGCGGGTTCCGGCCCGTCGCGAACGCGTTCGGCGAAGGATTATCGACGACGTACACCTTCGGCTTCGGCAGCGCCGTCAGTGACGTCACCTCCTCGACAAGGCGGTGCAGTCTCGGCTCTTCTTCGGGCGTCACCTGGCGTGCGCCCGCCATGCGGAGCGCCAGCGAATCCGACTTCCAGTAGGCGAACATGTTGAAGGCGCCGGCGAGCACCACGAAGAAGATCAGCCCCGCCAGGCCCCCCAGAAACAGGTACCCCAACCCCGCGAGGAGGCCCGTGAGCACCCCCATCAGCAGCAGAGTCTTGGCAGTTGCGGCCATCGTGCTATTCCCTCTTTCCCTCACGCCGGTGAATGTCCGGCGTTCATGGGAAGTGTAACAGGTTGCCCGGCGCCCCACGTGTGAAGGAACCGTAACGAGACCCGATGCCGCCTGCGGCGTTGCCGTCGGCTCCGTTCAAGCGCTGAGGAGGGCATGAGAGAAGCACCCGCCGGGACTCGTCAGTCGCCGCAGATGATCCGCAGGGCGCTCGCGACGTCCGACAGGTCGGCGACCGCGGCGTCCGCGCCGCACGCCGCCAGCTCGTCGACGCCGTTGCGGCCGGTCGCCACCGCCAGCGCGAACGCGCCGTTCGCCCGCGCCGCCGCCACGTCGTGCGGCGTGTCGCCGATGATCACGACGCGCTCCGGGCGGCCGCCGTTGGTCAGCCGCTCGATGCCGATGCGGATGACGGTGTCGCGCGACTCCGAATCCTCGCCGAACCCGCCCGGCGTGCCAGGGAAATAGCCATCGATGCCGTAGTGCCGCAGCTTCAGCTCACCCCCGCGCCGGAAGTTTCCGGTGCCGAGCCCCATTCGCACGTCCGCACGCTGGGACAGCGCCTCCAGGATCTCAGTGATGCCCGGCATCAAGCGCCCGCCTGGCACCTCGCCGAGCGCCGCATCCAGGTGCGGCACGTACGCGTCGCAGAAACGCTCGAGCTCCGCCGCGAGGCGGTCGCCGGGGACGCCGTGCTCGCGCGCCGCGTCGAGGAAGATCGCCGTGTCGGTCCGTCCCGAGAACTCCACCCGGCCGAACGCATCCGGCACGCCGTACAGGTCCTCGAACGCCCGCGCCATGCCCAGGCTCCCGGCGCCGCCGGTGTACAGCAGCGTGTTATCGATGTCCCACAGGACGATGGTCTGCATCATCACTCCGTACGAAGAACGGCCCCGGCGCTCGCCGGAGCCGTCCGATGCATCATCGCGCGCTCGCCGCTACTGCTCGACGGGCTCGCCGGCCTTCACCCACGCGTCGGTCCCGCCTTCGAGGTTGTAGAGCTGGTCCGCCGGAAAGCCGGCCGCCGCCGCCATCTCGGCCGCAAGCGCGCTGCGCGATCCCATCTTGCACACGAACAGGATCTTCTTGTCCTTTGGCAGTTCGTCGCGCCGGGCGAACACGCTGTTCACGGGGATCAGCGTCGCCGCCGGCACATGGCCCGCCTGGTACTCATTCGGCTCGCGTACGTCGATGACGACGACGCCGTCATCCTGCAGCATCTCTTTCGCTTCCGCGACATCTACGCGGTAGAACGGCTCGCGTTCGTCTTTCTTCGCCATGACTCCCCGGCTCCTCATCTGGACTAACTTGGTCGATTAAGTCTGACAATCGCCGCGGCCGGAGGCAAACGCATCCCTATTGCGGCAGCCCCCGCATGTGTTCCGCCTGCTTGCGCGCCAGCGACACCACCAGCGCCACGTCGTCCGGCCCTTCCACGTCCCCGGTGTACCGAAGCACGATCTGCCCCGCGAGCTTCCCCTGCGCCCACGTGTACTCGATCGTCCGTGCGCCCGAGAATCGATACCGCATCATCTGTGACAATTCGCCGACCTTGTCGGCCTGCACGCGCTCGACCGAGGTCGCTCCTGGATAACTCTCGCCCGTCAGGCCCGCTATCGTCGTGACGAACGCCGTGGACGACTGCGGCGTGCCGAACTGGTAGACGATGCCGCTCAGCGCCGACGGCGGCTGCTCCCGCGTGTAAAACGTCGCCCACGCGCCCGCCATGTCCGAGGCCTTCAGAAATCCCGACAGCGCCGGAACGCCGATCAGCGCCGTGCTCGCATCGGTGCGGGTCACCGGCTGGTCGGACCGCAGCTTGAACCCGAAGGGCACCTCGAGCGCGGTCAGCGTCAGCGCCCGCAGCCCCTTCAACTCCTCGGCGTACGCGACCTCGGTCAGGCTGACCGTGGGCCGGCTTGTCGGCTGGGCTACGAGCGGCGTGCCCGACGGCGCCGTCGCGGATGCAGCGACGGATGCGGCCGCGGATGCGGCTGCGGGCGGCGTCGCGGTGCTGCTCCCGCCGCCCGAACCGCCGCAGGCGGCAGTCACGGCCAGCGCGGCGCACACCGGCACTGCCAGCCAGGCGCGGATCGATGTCATGGAGCCTCCGTCCCGCAAGTGCCCCATGCTATCGGCGCGCCTCGGGCCGGGCAATGAGCCGTTGACCCGTTTCGGGGCGTCCGCTAGATTGAGCCACGCCAAAATAAGCCCTCATCGAGAGCCCGCCGAGGTGCCATCCGATGGACTACCCAATCATCGCGAAGCCATCGCTCGACGAGTTCCGCGTGCGCCCCAACCTCGACGACTACGAGCGCATTCGCAAGGGCTTCGTCTACAAGGACGTCATCAACGAGCTGGATGGTCTGCCCGGTGGCGCGCTCAACATCGCCCACGAGTCCATCGACCGCCACGTCGCGAACGGCCGCGGCGATAAGCTCTGCTGGATCTGGGAGGGCAAGGACGGGCGCATCGAGCAATACACCTACGCCGATGCGCGGCGCATGTCCAACCAGTTCGCCAACGTGCTCGGCAAGCTCGGCATCGCGAAGGGCGACCGCGTCTTCTGCTTCATGGACCGCGTGCCCGAGCTGTATGCCGCCGTCTTCGGCACGCTGAAGGCCGGCTGTGTCACCGGACCGCTCTTCTCCGCCTTCGGCCCCGATGCCGCCGGCGACCGCATCGCCGACGCCGGCGCAAAGGTGCTGGTCACCTCGCCCGACCAGCGGGCGAAGGTGGCGCAGATGAAGCCGAACCTCCCGGATCTCAGGCACATCATTATCGTCGAACACGGCAAGGAGCCGGCGCTGGAACCGGGCGAGCTCTCGTGGAATGACCTCATTAAGGATGCGTCCACCGAGTACGAAGTCGTGCGGACGAACCCGGAAGACCCCGCCGTCATGCACTACACGTCGGGCACGACCGGCAAGTCAAAGGGCGCCGTCCACGTGCACCAGGCCGTCCTCGGCCACTACGCCACCGGCAAGTACGTGCTCGACCTCCACGCGGATGACATCTACTGGTGCACCGCCGATCCCGGCTGGGTCACCGGCACCTCGTACGGCATGTTCGCACCGCACACCAACGGCGTCACGTCGATCATCTATGAAGGCGGCTTCTCCGCCAGCAAGTGGTACGACGTCATCCAGCGCCACAAGGTCACCGTCTGGTACACCGCGCCCACGGCCATCCGCCTCCTCATGAAAGCCGGCGACGACCTGCCGAAGAAACACGACCTCTCGAGTCTCCGCTACACGATGTCGGTCGGCGAGCCGCTCAACCCGGAGGCCGTCGTCTGGGCCGAGAAAGCGATCGGCCTGCCCTTCCATGACAACTGGTGGCAGACCGAGACCGGCTCGATCATGATCGCCAACTACCCGATCCTGCCGATCAAGCCGGGCAGCATGGGCCGGCCGATGCCCGGCATCGAGCCCGGCATCATCGACGAGCATGGCAACCTCAAGCCGGCAGGAGAAGAAGGCGACCTCGCCGTCCGGCCCGGCTGGCCCTCCATGTTCCGCACCTACTGGAACAACGACGCGATGTACCGCTCGAAGTTCGTAAACGGCTGGTACATCACCGGCGACCGCGCGCGCATGGATGCCGACGGTTACTTCTGGTTCGTCGGCCGGTCCGACGACGTCATCAACACCGCCGGCCACCTCGTCGGCCCGTTCGAAGTGGAGAGCGCCCTCATCGAGCACCCGGCCGTGGCCGAGGCGGGCGTCATCGGCAAGCCGGACCCAGTAGCGATGGAGATCGTCAAGGCGTTCGTGACGCTCAAGGACGGCTTCGAGCCGTCAGACAGGCTGCGAGGCGAGCTGCTGCAGTTCACCCGGAAGAAGCTCGGGCCGGGCGTCGCCCCCCGCGAGATCGACTTCTTGACGACGCTGCCCAAGACCCGCTCCGGTAAGATCATGCGACGCCTGCTCAAGGCGCGCGAACTCGGCCTGCCCGAAGGCGACACGAGCACGCTCGAGGATTAGCGCCGCGCCAGCATGACAGCGCGAAACGGCGCCGCTCCCGGCACGTTACCTGTAGCGGTGGGGATGATGACGATGACGGCGAGGCAAGCGGAGTAACGTGCCGAAGAAAGCCAGGAAACCCCAGGACGACTCGTCGCGGATCACCCGCCGTGACGTCATCATCGGACTGATCGCCGCGGTCGTGCTGGCCGCGGTCGGCGTGTCCGTATCGATGCTCGTCTTCGGCGACCTGAGCCGCGGCGACAAGTCGCACGGCGTAGACCTACCGCCGCCCGTCGGGCCCGAGACTGCCGAGCGCAGCGCTGCGGCGGATCTCCTCGCCGAAAAATCCTACGCCGACATGACGCCGGAAGAGCGCGACCTCCTGAAGAGCGAGATCACGCGCGCCTTCGCCAACGCCCAGTTCCGCGCCACGAGCGTCATCGTGCCCGGCATCGACGTGTTCCGCCTCGAAGACCGCACACGCGTCTCCCGGCAGTTCCGGACCGGCGAATCGCCCGGCGGCGAGACCGTGCTTGTGCAGACGCTGACCTTCTACTGCGACTCGCCGGACGGCAACATCAGTTCGTACCAGTACAGCGTCTCACCCCTCGGCGCGACATCGAAGGCGACGGGACTCAGGAAATGGGGATCGCCCTTCGAAGGCACGATCTACGGCCTCGACTGGGCGCAGGCGACAGACCTCGGATTCAAGACCGTCGACGGGCACCGCGTGCACGGGTTCGAGATGCCCTTCAACTCGCCCTACTCGGAACGCACGATGCTCTCGCGCACCTGGTTCGATGTCGAGAGCGCGCGTATGATCTTGCGCGAGCAGCCCGACATCGGCGGCGACGAGGCAACGTACACGTTCGACTGGCGCCAGCCGGCGCCCGTCGTCATCCCGCCGGACCAGCCGGTCGCGCCGTGCGCGGAGGCGTTCTACAACAGCGCTCCGTCCGCACGGCCGCCGGACACTCCCACGGCCGCCGCCGAGGCAGCTACCCCGGCGCCCTGACAAATGGCATTGCTCGCCCCCCTCTCGCCGCACGCCTTGTACCCCTGCGCCTTCGCCTGCTATAACCCAGCCAACGGCGAAGACCGGGACCAGTAGCGGACGATCACTGACCAAGAGAGGGCGCGGATGGTGCGAGCGCCCGTCAGCCGTTTCGTGAACACCGCCCGCGAGCCGCGCCCCGAACCGCGCTCGTGGAGCGAAGTAGGCGGCGCCGGTTGGCCTCGTTAGCGGCCGAATGGAGCTCGCCGCGGCGAGGAACCAGGGTGGAACCACGGAGCGCGTCTCCCGTCCCTGCAAGGGCGGCGACGCGCTTTTTCATTTCGATGACGGAGGGACGGCATGAGCCTCGAAACCATGACCCGCGACGAGCGCCTCTACCGGATGCGCCACTCGGCCGCGCACATCATGGCGGAAGCCGTGCTTGAGATGTTCCCCGAGGCGAAGTTCGCCATCGGCCCGCCGATCGACAACGGCTTCTACTACGACTTCGAGCTGCCGCGCGCGCTCACGCCCGAAGACCTGCCCGCCATCGAAGGCCGCATGCGCGCCCGCATGACATCCGATGTCCCCTTCGAGTACAGCGAATTGTCGAAAGACGAGGCGCTCAAGCAGTTTGCCGGCCAGCCCTTCAAGGTCGAGCTGATAGAAGGCATCGCCGCCGAGAAAGTTTCGCTCTACCGGCAGGGCGCGTTCCTCGACCTCTGCGAGGGGCCGCACGTCGACCGCACCGGCCAGGTGCCGCCGTTCAAGCTCACCTCCGTCGCCGGTGCGTACTGGCGCGGCGATGAGAAGCGCCCGATGCTCCAGCGCATCTACGGCGCCATGTTCGAGACGCAGCAGGAGCTCGACGACTACCTCGCCCGGCTCGAAGAGGCCGCCCGCCGCGACCACCGCAAGCTCGGCCGCGAACTGGAGCTGTTCACCACCAGCGAGCTCGTCGGCGCCGGTCTACCGACACTGCTCCCGAAGGGCGCGACCATCCGCCGTCTGCTCGAGGAGTACATCCTCAAGCAGGAACGAGACGCGGGCTACGAGCACGTCTACTCGCCGGTGCTCGGCAAGGTCGACCTCTACAAGGTCTCCGGCCACTGGGAGCACTACCGCGATGGCATGTTCCCGCCGATGCAACTCGAGCACGAGGAGATGGTGCTGCGGCCGATGAACTGCCCGCACCACATCCTCGTCTACCAGGCCAGCCTCCACAGCTACCGCGATCTCCCGCTCCGCATCGCCGAGATCGG